>Ga0194133_10002126_pt1 | contig 31782 bp, 15 predicted proteins | sample TA2KigOf40mmetaG_FD_155448 | JGI IMG/M metagenome (GOLD analysis project Ga0194133, IMG submission 155448) | Freshwater microbial communities from Lake Tanganyika, Tanzania - TA2015055 Kigoma Offshore 40m | ecosystem: Environmental > Aquatic > Freshwater > Lake | place: Tanzania: Lake...
GAAAGAGGAAATTTGGAAACAAAAAGCTTTTGTCAAGTTGGAACTTTGGAAAGATTTGGAATGAGTAATGAAAATTTTGAATTTTTTAAACCAAATTTTGGATGGAAAAACTTCAAATAAGTGTCAAAATGCATTTTTATTAATTAAGCTAATTATATGCAATATTTTCAGCATGATATCTCATGTAATGAATAAGGTTCAAGTTGTAAGTTAACACTTTTTCTAGAAACAAAGTGAAGAGAAAAAAAAGATAAAATCAAATCTTTAAACTGAATTTTTAATTTATCTTCTTAAAAACATTTCTCATTCTTTCTGCAGCATTGAAAAAAGCCTTGGATGTCTCTCCTGCTGTTAAATATATTCCCTTATAGAGAAAGCATTTTGATGCATGTTAGATTCAGATCTTTGCAAACTAAGCAGCAGAATGTTTTATTCTCAAGGAAAGTTTAAAAGAAAAGATTATTGATGTATTGTACTTCAAAGATGAAAGCTAGCTTTTCAAAGTAATGCTACAGAACAAAAATTTTGCTGATGATGGATGTAGAAAATTTAAAACCATTTATAAGAAAAAATACCTCTTCTGGTGCCAATTCTGAAACAATTTCATGATGTCTAGGGTGTCCTTGTCTTCTGTCATCCTCAGAAAATATGTTCCCCCTGTGACCAATAGCTGCTTGCTCCAGTTGACCAAGAAGCCCACGAGGATCAACTAGAAGAAACTTGGCATTATAAACAAAGTTTAATATCCCGGCCAGAAAAATTTAGCCAAAAGATACAATTGTTACACAAATTGGGACAAAATGGTACAATTGTTACACAAATTGGAACATTTGCGTAACAATTGTACCATTTTTTTTTAATTCGTGTGTCACTTTTCTAGTCGGGTAGGTATTGTAAATATTATATTACTTTTACCTGGTCCTTCCCTTGGGCCTCCATGAAGTTCTAGTTGTTCTTGACGGTTGAAGACATCTAGAAATGCTCTGTCCTATGATAATGCAAAAGTTTAATCCGCTAACTAAATCTCATGTGATCGTTCGAATGGATTTTGTATTTGTATATTTATCAAGCTCCATCAAAAACCATATTACAAAGTAAATACAATCAACTTTTATAATAGATCTATTTCATTACTAGCTCAACAATACATTGGAATCACACATGTCAGTTTCTTACAGCTTGAGACACAAGGTCAGATGGGTTGTCGTTAACAATCCTTCAAAAGAAGAACTCTAGGATGGCGTGATATAATAATGCATAATTTGCTTAATTCAAGTTCTTCTTTGTATTTTACATTAATGATATATTTTAACTACAATGTGGACATTTATCGTATAATGCACCAAATTCAAGTTATTTTCTATATTTCTTTTAAAAAATATTTTAATAACAAAGTTCAGTTTCTTTCACATTCTGCTGTTAAGTTCATTTCGAGACAGTTTAACACTTTTGGATGTCAAGATAAGATAGTATTTCAGCGTAAAGTATATACTCGATATCCGCCTATCAGCAAGTGCCAATAGTTGATCACCCTCATTGGTTACAACTCTGATATCCTATATAAAGGGCTACCGTTCTATCAATATACAGTTCGGTATTGATTCATTACTTGATTGGGAAAGTCGTCACAGGGTTTTCACACATTTTCATCCAAACCTATGTGTTTTTAGGTTTAGAAATGCAATAATGGGAAGGCTGAATTCAGCATCCATTGGTTAGCTAGACTTTGAAAGGACATGGAGTGCAATCATGAATCATCATGACCCTGGCGAATGTGTGACTTTTTAACCAGACACACGCTGGATGAAGGCAACAACCCATAACAACAAATATTGTAAACGTAATCGGTTTAGTAATAAATTATGTTATGGAATAACAAAAGAGTATAAAATTTACTTTTGGCTGATAGAAACCAAATCAAAAAGCAGTTTTGCTTTCAAGAATTTGTGATGATAATTTTTTATGGCTAACAAATTTAAAAATGATCATCAAAGTAGTAATAATGGTGACATGCTATGGATGAAACTAATTCCTCCAAATTTATCTCTGTCAAAAATTAATCTTATACTTAAAGCTGATTTTGCTCTCCCAAAAGACTTTGTTTTCTCAAAGATTTGTTTGGAATGGCCATTGGTTTGTGTCTCAAAACCTTATATCTATATGATCAGTAATATACAAAAAACCATAATGTCAGTCCGTAATGTGAGGGTCGGAAGTAGAAGCGTCTGGAAGTGGGCGAGGAAGGGAGCGGGGCAACTTAGCCTCTCTTAAACTACTAGTATTGTTATAATGGGTTGGATGTTAATTAGAGGATATTTCCAAACAGCTTGTGAACTAAATAGTACTGATTGAATTTGTCAATGGAGTGTTTTAATTTAGTCATACCTGCAGGGATAAATGCCCAAGTCCTGATGCCAGAGGATTCACTCCTAAGGTGAGATCAGTGGCTGTCTGAGAAATACCTCCATGCATCAAAGGAATGTCCATCTTGACTGTGTTGGAGCTTGCAGTTACCTTTGAATATTAAAAATTCATTAATTTTTTATAGCATAAAATTTATCGGAAAAAATAGAGTTAAGTATATCAACTTATAATTTTAAGGGCTTGCTGTGTCACTTTCCCATGGGATTTGAGGGTCATATGGGTTCAAATTCCATCACTTCCAGGCAATCTTTAACCCTAAAGGTTTTGACAAACGAACAAAAAATAATTAATATATAAATAAAACCCTAACGTCTGTCCCGTCACAGAGATGGGAAGGGGACGTGGTGAAAAACAATACAATAAAAGAGCAAAATACGATAAAAACTGCAAAAAAGGGGGGCAGCTAGACGCACATAAATTTACTAGGGAGAGACGTCTTCATGAATAAACCTCGCCAGATGCTACCAAAAAATGATAACCATTAGCAACAATGTTGAAAGGTTTGATTTGTCATAGTTTAATGTCAGTTACAAATTTTAAGTCAAGTTCCAGGGGACAAGGAGTTTTTTACAAACGAGAATTTCCAAAATGAGATTTTCCCGAATACAATTTTCCAAATGTAGTTTCTAAAAATTAGGGATTAGGCTAGTTTTTTAGGATAGGTCAGCCAATGCTTTCCATCAGATGACCATGATTGGGGTAAATTAGGGAAATAAAAATCAGGAAAATGTTTTTGGGGAAACCTTGTTTTACCAATTTAGCCAAATCTTCATTTGTGAAAAACTCGAAGCACCAAGTTTCAATCATACTTATTATCAACATCTGAATGAAAATATTAACCAACTGAATCACTCAGTTTGGCCTTTCAAAGACTACTTTGGCAAGATCTTACAGCCCCAGAGTAGATTAATTTATAAGAATTATGTGATGACGGACTGCGTTACTTTCCAAATAGAAGACGGAACTGTTTATTGATGTCGACAGCTCAAACACCGCAAAATTAAAGATAAGTGAGCAATTACCAAACAGCCTTTCAAGAATCCCTATTTTGCACACTTTTTACTCAACCAGGAAATCCTTGCCAATTTAGATAATCTGAACTGATTTCCACAATTGACTTCCTAATTTTATTCAATCAAGATACCCCAGAGCACAAGAGTGCCTTATCTCTTTCGTCATGAAACCTGCTGACACATTATTTTCTCTACAATGAAACATTAAGTTAGCCTGAATACAAAAAGTATAAAAGACAACCTTGTTTTCAATCTGATTATGGAGTTTAACATCCCCATTTGTTAAAGTGATGGGGACCCAGGACCGGGTCAAAATTTTTTGACTTGGGTTGGGTCAGCCATCTTGGGTTTGAGTCTGGGTTTGGTAAATTTCCCCTAAAAATCCCAAGTTTTTAATTTTTTTTGTTTCGGGTCAAAAAGACTTTTTTAGATCTGGTCAAAAAGTACCCAGGTCAAAGATATGACGGCCCGTTATTTTCTGTGGGTTGTTGCGATTACACATATACAAATGTGTTCTCTGACTGGTTGGCTCCCAGTCCTCTGTTGTTTTTGTTCACCTGTTGTTTTTGATATTTACATCATTGTTGCAAGCAAGGTAAAAAAAATTATTCTTATGTTACACTTTTGTTTCATTAAAACAACAGGAGAAAGAAAACTAAGAGAAAGACTCATGCTGATTGATTCTAAGAGAGAGAGAGAATTTTCTCATTAATAATGGGAACAGACAATTTTTTGTAGCTCGGGTTGGGTCAGCCATCTTTGGTTTGGGTCTAGGTTTGAAAAATTTCACCTTAAAATTGCAAATTTTTCAATTTTTCCCCTTCTGGTCAAAAAGAATCTCTTCGGGTCAGGTCAAAAAGTACCTGCATCAAAGAATGGTTGGCCTCTTTTTTACTGCTGGTCAAAAGTATATGCTCGGGTTGGGTCAGGGCCATCTCTAGTTCTCATGAAAACATCTCCAAAACTGTTAACTTCTGACCTTTTTTATATGTTTTGTCCATCAACCAATTCATTTAAATCATTTAAACACATGCGAATATATCATGAAAGAAAAATTTGTGACAATTGTCATGGATTATTGTGTTACAGTACAATGAATCATAGATACATAAGTTCTACAAGCAAATATCATTATTTGAACCCAAAAAATTGAGAGTTTATAGAGAGTTTGATGATATTATTGTTTAAAAAATAAGGGTTGTTTTGTATTTGTAGTTTAATGAAAAATCTTTATTTATATAGTGTTGCTGTTTGAAGCTTTTAAATGAAAATTTAAAATAAGTTTTGAAGGGTCTGCACAAAAATCTACTCAAAGTCATGGAAATTGTTAGGCCTTGACTAAACATGCAAATTTTACATTAGCTGTAATTTTAAATTGTGCTTTGAAGCAAAAAGTTGGCTTTTTTGATGGAAAAAATGTGTAGTACTTGATGTTTGCTTCATGGAGTTCAGTGTTCTTTGTAGACATTTCTTTCCTCTACTGAGATTGTCTAGGTATAGAGGGTTTTACTAATAAACCAAGTTCCAATCCTGGTAAAGATGGAGTCTTTCAGGATCCTTAATCTCCTCTCAATCCGAGGGAATCAATAACGGCTCATTTACAAAATTAAATGAAAAGGCGAATACGTTCACTCAGTATAAAATATCCTGCACACTATTAGGAGTTTGATTCCTAATAGAACAGTTGATCTTTAGAGGGAAAGGCTTTTATTGGGCCTCCTTTATGCAGTCTTTCTTCGTTTCTCTAGGGAGTCTGCAAGTTTTCAGGTCGTAGCCGTATGATAAGGAAAGGTAGTCATTCAACTCTTCTGTGGTCTCTTGCCATTGATCCTTTCTGCCACCTCATCCTTACATGTCATTTCCGGATGGGCTTTACAAGTGGTCTCACGATATGACTAATTGAAAGTGCCGTCAGATGACATCATTCTTAGGAGATCACCTGTGATTGGTCTAGTTCAGCATTCTCATCACAGGGCGCATGGGTTGGTAAGATCCTTGACCAACTTGCAATTGATTGGATGATCTCCTCTCCATGCTTTGCCTTATTTTGTACGCGCGCTATCATAAGTTGCTTTCCTTTTTTGAAGGAGCAAGAGTGAAGCATCGTATAGTCTTGATGATTAGTTAAACGGTATGGCTCATCTCGTTCTGTGTTTTACAGGATTGAGTGGTTCCCAAACTGCTTGCATTTGGTACTTCTGACTCTTTCTTGCTTTCCTGATCAGTTTCCCTCTCTTTTTCTGACCCCTTTGGAGCTTGTTCGGCTCATTCTTTTCTCATTAAAGTGCAGATTGCTTCTTCGTTTGATTTGCCTTTTTGTGGATACTTTAATGTTTTCATTTTAATAAATGTTTACTTTAAGTTTTCCAATCATTTTTGTGAGTCTAAATAAAGAATCTAAATATACCTAAGAATAGAACCCAAATTTTGTCCGTCGGGATGTACAAAAATGAAAAAACAAGTTTTCCAGAGCAGCACACACAGCTATGAAAAAATGAACTATATCCTAGGCAGCGCACTATACTCAGATTGCTAAAGTATGTATATAAACGGAACGACTGAAACATCTATCTGTCATTCAAGGCCATGGAGCATGGAGAAAAATGAGGAAAGCCATTCCTGAAGCTCTGGACCTTTCAACATGGCCAAATTTGTGTATGGAACACATATAGGATCTCTGCACTTTACATTGTTATCTTGCAACCCGCGTATTCACGAAAGATATCTAAATGCAATATATCAATGAGCTCCTGCTTAGATTTCAATAAATGGGCTAAAGCACACAGACGTGTTAGCTATGATACCATGATTTATCTGCCCAATGCAAGTTCGCCAACTACAAGTTTACCTAATCAAGTTTGCCAATTGTACCAGTTCGCCAACCATGCAAGTTCGCCAACCAGTTTGCCAGTTCACCTAACCTGACCTGACCCAACCATCCCCCCACCGCAACTACAAACTCATTGAACTACAAACTACGAACTCTTTGCCCCCAAGAGCTCTTTTAAGATAAGACTGTATGAAGGGACTGGATGCTATTATTCCGGATCAACACTTTCCCACGAAAGATGACAAATTAGGTTCTTCCGTATTCACTCTAATGGAAAGGGTACGCTGAAGCCTAACGGTATGGTACTCAACTGGAATTTGATCTAATGATTTAATTGTCAATGATACAATCCTGGGCACCAACCATTGACACCGGCTTGGAAAAAAACTTTCCAAAGGCCCCAAATTCCAGCCAAAAAAGCCTGTAATGCACCTGGTAAAAAAAGGTGGTAAAAAATCTATTTTCATACTCAAATTTTGATTTTCTGTTGAATACATTGTATCCACAAAGTCAACAATTCCAGGTGTTTCTAACTCATGCACCAAGTATGGTTTATATTGAATGTTTTACAGTTTATTTTGTGCCTCAAAAAGCCACTATCAAAATTGAGAGAAAAAGGGTATAGAGGAAACTTTTCTTTTGCCATAAAAGTCTCAAGACTACAAAAACTGTTAGTTCCTTTCAGCAACATTAAACTGTATACAAATCTTCAAGCCAGTTTTCATAAAAGTTTTCTTTCCCCAAAACATTTGGGGAGAGAAAATGCTTTTATGACCAGAGATGGAGAAAAAAGACTTTACTTAAAAATAATTGATCAACTAGAAAAAGCATCTTTTGTCTACATAGAAGGAAAGAAAAAGGGCTGCCATCTTCAATGGGTCACAGCAGGGTTTTTTCTGTGTTTGGCTGACATTTTCATCTATTGCTTTTGCCATTCTTTCTGAAATCCAGCCTTAATTTTAGTAAGTTATTTTTTAGGATTAACTAGTTATTTCTTATAAGACTAAGTAAACCCTGGGGTATTTCAAAATAACTTACTTTCTTGTGTGGAATAGCAAAATAGTGTTTACGCATTGAAACCACATGTCGACAAATAGGCTAGCACGCCTAACTCATTAACTAGCTATTTTTCACTATTCTTATCCAAAAGATTGTTTTGGATTATTAAGCCCTAGATTTATGTTTAGTACGTAAGTTTCAATTCATTTTTTTCTCAATAAGGTATACTTTCGGCATTTTATGTCAACTACTTCTTTACAAGATGACCAATAGGAGAGGCATGTGTGACTTTACCAAGTTGACACTATCCCATATAAGAGATTGTTTAAGGTTCACTCGTATTAGATTACAGGGATGGTCTACATAAGTACACGAGGAGTTGAAACTATGCAAGACAAATTTTTAGGTGGGCAGTTCTTGTGCGATGATGGGAAATACGTAGAAACATAACATAATTACAATAAGAACATTAATGTTTGCTCAACAGAGAGTCCACTAAAGAAATATTATTGTAATATCTAAATTTTCTCTTGCTCTTGCCAAGCAACATGACATACCACAAATGTCATGCATAAAATTGTACAAATATACAATGAAGTACAAGATATCATTTTGCTTTGTCTAATGACGGTTTGCCGAATGTCATTTTGCATAATGTCTTTAATGCTAATTCTAACCTAACGTAACCAATGCATGTTTCATCCTTCCTAACCCGGAGGGGGACATATGTCAACTGACATGCTGATTAGGTTAGCAATAACCCAATGCTGATTAGGCGAACAGACAAAGGAGGCAAACTGACATAATAAGCGATCCGTTCAATAGACGAACAGACATGGTAGGCAAACCGTCATTAGACGAACAGACATAGTAGTCAAATCATCATTAGACGAATCGATATAGCAGGCGAACCGTTGTAAGTATGATGTGATTAAATAATTAAAAATATCAAATTATCTTAAATCTCCTTGAAGTTTACATACATAGTTCATAATTACCCAATTTAATTTGCAGCTTTGAAATCTTTCCCTTGACCCTTCCTTTTTGGTTTGAAAAGCCAATTTAATCAAATGAAATTTTTGGATAGAGAGATTATGGGGCCGCAAAAGTGCATCTTTTTCAGTTTTTTAACAAAGTTTAGTACTTTAAAAAGGGCTGCAAAGGTTTTCCCTTCTTTTATTTTGCATTTCAGATTTCAGTTTGAAAATTTAAAATAAATTTAGATAAAGTAAATGTATATATATATCTGAAATTTACATTCATTTTAAATGTACCATAATCCTTTATTGCTTAAAAAATCAAATAAATGACCTGCCCTGATATGAGCATACTTTTGGCCCACAGTAAATAAGAGGCCAGCCTGTCTTTGACCTAGGTATTTTATGACCCGACCCAAAGAGATTTTTTTTATCTGTAAGGAAAAAATTGAAAAATTTGTGATTTTTAGGGGAAATTTTCCTAATCCAAACAAATCGAAGATGGCTGACCCAACCCTACCCGAGCCAAAAATTCTACCCAGTATCAAAGAATCAGTCGAAAGAATGCTAATTGGTTTATTCAATCAAACGTGCATGTTTACATAGGTTTACAACCATTGACAAATGGTCCTCTCCTAAATGGCCAAGAGTGTGGATAATGTAATAACATAAGTGATTGAGATCCAGACACTGGCCGGGCGATTGGCGCCAGCCAATTGTAAAATATCTCGTAAACGTTTAGAGGGATTAAGTAACAAACTTGTATATGTATATACAAGTAAAGACAAGTTAAGACATCATTCTTGCAGGAATCAATTCATTTTGGGATTTAAAAAAATCTTTCTTAAGGTGTGCCTTGCAGATTGAATCATCAAAGGCGCATTAAGGCTGTGAAAATTTGTTTGGCTTTTTTAGGCTACCCGGGGTCATACATAGCTTGGAGGTGCCGGGGTTCAAGCCATGACCGTCATGTTCCCAGTCAGATGCTCAGACCACTCGGTCACAGTGATCCCCCCAACAAGTTTATTTTACAACCAAGAAGAATTAACAGTCTCAAATTGTTCCTTTTGCCAGAAGTCATAAAACTTCACAGTTTTCAGCAAACTTTCCCATGTACACAAAGTAAAAATAAAATGTGAGGGTGTAATTAACTTGTCCAAAAAAATAAGCTACAAGCAATGAGGACAAACAAAAACCTTTACTTATTCATTGCCTTGTTAAACAAAAGGTTCAACCCAAATCTGGAAGTTTACAAAAAAAACTCATATTGGCAATTTTCAGTGGTATTATTTTGTATAGCAAACAAATTGTTTCAAGTTTTTTTTACCATTCAAGCTAAAACCTCCATGAGCAATTTAATTACTTTCAGGAAAATGAGGTTAATGTTGAATGTTTCCATTTTATGGGGATTTTTTAGCTGAAAGACACAGAAGTTGTTTGGACAGCTAGGTCAAAAGCAATTGGACTTTTTCTTGTTGTGCTTGTAAAAGAATTGTTTCCTCTAATTATGCAAAGGAAAGCTGGTTCTTAAAAAGAAAAAAAAAGCAGAAAAATATTTTTGCTAAACTTTATAGTTTAATTGCATTTGTGTTGCTTTCTTTTTGAAAGGAATTAAATTTCTTATTTGCATGAACAAAAGCATGGTTTGTAGTTTAGCAAAAAATAAATCTAATAAAAAGTTTTGAGTTTCTTAAGGGCTTTTACTAAACACTTTTACATTTTCAAAGAATTGAATTATCCTTTGGAGCACCAGCTGGCCTTGCCTTGCCTAACACAGCTGTCACGGCAGCAAGTCGTAGCATGATGTAATGTGACGTGACTGTGCATTGTGACATAAAGTGATGTGCTTGCCTTGGGCGAGATCAATCGATGAATGCGGCCAAACTAGGTGACGTCACTTTACGACACACTAGGCTTTGCTGCAGTGTCAGCCAATGCAGGCTAAGTTTTGCAGCACGTTGGAGGGACGTAACGTGACATGGCTTGCCAATTGATCTCTGCCTCCCTGGCTTAGAAAACCCCCCTATCTCTATGTCCCTCTTTTGCTTGCAAACCGCTTTACCAATCTCCACCAAATTTTTACAGACCTCCACGCCAACTCTAGGCAGGTTCTTTTTACTTCAATGACCCTGCCAACCAGACTCCCTGACCCCAAGGTACCCCAAACTTCAAAACCTAAACATATCACTGTAGAAAAAACTTTGCTTTTAACTGTTTCAACTACCTGACCAAAAAAAGTTCCAATTTTGGCTGTACTCACCTGGAAACTGCCAAATACCAGACAATAACCGACATTTTTTGGGCACTTTTCAGACCAAAATGGACAGAATTTGAACTTTTTTTGGTAGGGTATATAATCAATTTTTTATATCTGATAAGAAATCTCATCAAGATTTCTGTTTACATAGAGATTATTTTTGAAAGCCCACAAGCAAGAAAATATTATTTCCTGCTCAGAAAAAAAGAAATTCTAAATTTAGCAATTTAAAGAAATTTTTATTGGTCTCATTCTATTTAAGCAATATACAAAAAATTTAATTGATACTCTTTATTTCCCTCTTTTGTTTGTTAATTAAGCAGACGGGTATTTTTTGCTATGGGAAACAACGGTGGTAAACCCTCTTGAACGAGGTTTTGTGACCGACAGTCAGCTGACAGGCTTGTAAGTCAAAAAAACATTTTTCATTTTTTCCGCTTGGGATCTAGGAAAAACCCCATTCTGGCCTTGTGCTTCATTTAAGAAAAAAGTATATTTAAAGTAATAATTAGGTAATGGTTCAAGCTGTCCCCATGCAAAATGGCAGCTCTCTAGCTTTAAAAGGTCCAGAAGTTTGAGGTCAAAGATGGATGACAAGAGTCAGAAAAGACGGAATTGGAAATCTGACCCGAGCTGGTTTACAATTTAGCACTTCTGGACAATTTTCACTTTGTTAAGAACTGATAAAGGTCTATAAAATAATGTATTGTGGGTACTTGTTTTAACATTTTTAATGCAAATAAGGCTTATAAGAATTTTTAGACATTCATTTTAGACATAAACCAAAATATCAGCTCTCTAGCAGAGGACAAAAGTTTGCAATTTTTGGACATCATTTTTTAAACTTGAGGTCCAGGTAAACCTCCATGCTGGCTATGTGATGTATATTAAAAGCAATATTTATAGGTTACTAGACTAAGTTAACGATCATGCCAAGTTTCAGATTTTTGGTCAATATGCACAGCCTAGCTGAGCCTGGGAAAAAGAAAATCTCTTATATCTCAGCTCCTAATCTGAAATTTTTAAATCTGGTTTGCAATGTTTTTTGGAAAGGGTTCAAGTTATCTTCATGCAAAAAATGAGATCTTTAGCTTCAAAAATGAGGGAGCCTTGTGAGTTGACGGACAGACCAGCCAAAATTTCTACCAACCCCTATATGGACCGTCCGGACAAAAATCTTTGTAATGATTTTTGCTAAATTCTATTATTTTTATGCTGCCGGGTCAAAAAAATATCTTTGGGTCAAGTCAAAAAATATCCGGGTAAGAGACAGGGTATACCTTTTTTGCTGCGGGTCAGACGTATTCTTGGGTCGGGTTGGGTCTGGTCATGGCCTCTCTTTACTATAATGATAAAACTTGCCTGGCATACTTTTCTAAATATATAAGCACAGTGTTTTGAAGTTTTTGGCCAATATTGTTACTCTCCTTTTTTTGGTTATCTTGTTATGAGCAAGATCAAATCTCAAGAGAAGCATAAACTCCTTTCACAACAAAAACTTTGATGGTTTTCCATGAGCAAGAATAACTTCCAAATTCCTTCAACTCTAAAATCTAAAACAGCAAGCTTGTATCATGCTAGTAGCTTCTCATTAATGTAATTGGTCTTCAGTCAATTGTAGAGATGGGCCCTGACCCAACCCGAGCATAGTTTTGACCCGCAATAAATAAGAGGTCAACCCGTGTTAGATCTGGGTACTTTTTGACCGACCCGAAGAGATTTTTTTGAGCCGTAGGGTAGAAAATTGAAAAATTTGGGATTTTTGGGGAAATTTTCCAAACCTAAACCCAAACCCGAACCAAAGATGACTAACCTAACCTAACTCGGGTCAAAATTTTTTTGCCCGGACCCATCATTAGGTTATTGAGAGGAGGAAACCCATTTTTACTCTCTTTCAAGAGCTCTTGTGTTACAGCCCTTCTAAATTAGTAATTTGTAAATTAAGAGAAAATTAGTGTCACAATTGTAATGCTTATTCAGTTTCAGTTAAGAAATTGAATTCATTGATAATACAAGCAACTTTTATTTTGGGCCGACTTGTTTAATTTTAAAGAGAACAATAAAAATATTTAGCTGAATAGCTATTTGTAGATCCAAGCATTCTTTTATTTTGGGCCAACTTGTTTACTTTTAAAGAGGACAGCAAAATATATAGCTGAATAGCTATATATATTTATATAGAACCAATAAAATAACATTGAACAGAAACTTAAATTACATTCCTTTCCCTTTGACAGTAAATATTGATACAAACTTGACCGCAAATGCTAATTTCAAGAATTTCCAGACCACCAAAATAATTGATCTATGTTTAATGCATATAAACCAGCCTTTTCCTCAAATATACAATTAGTACCCCATTTCTTGACGTTCACATCCCCTCACCATCCGTTCACCATAATAAAATTTACTTCAACTTTTTCAATTCATACCAATGTGAAAAACTATTTCCCTCTATAATAATAATCTTGTGCAGTATAGACTCATCCGGTGTTAATACACGGTCAACACCTTGATAAGAGTCCTGCCATAGGAGTCTATATGGTCACTGCAGATTACTTTTACCCTGACTGAGGGTACCTATAGTTTATTTTTTATTGCAATCTGGGGTTAAAAAATTGCTGGCATGGGCTGCTGGGGACTGAAACTACAATCTAAGATCTTTGTTCTTAGTCAGGTGCCTATGATCTCTCAGCCACGGCAAGAAGACTCGTAAAGCTTTAAATGTAAAACAAAGGCAGTGCTGTAGTCTGGAGAGTCAAACTGTTGGGTTGAGAGTGAGAAGCGGAAAACTCTGCGATAAACCTTCCCAAATCAATAAAAGTATAAAGACTGAACTGTTTATTATGATACTATGATCTTTCGCCCAATCAAGTTCGCCCAACTTACAAGTTGGCCCAACGTACAAGTTCGCCCCAAAAAAAAATATAAAAAAAACCATTGCTAACCTAACCTGCGCGCCCGCGTAAACCTAACCCTGCAGGGCTACCTAGCCCTGCGGGACTACAAAGGTCGACGTCGACGCGGTTTTATTTTCCATATTGGGTGAACTTGTACGTTGGGCGAACTTGCATTGGGCAAACTTGATTGGGCGAATTTGATTGGGCGAAAGATCCTAGACCCATTTATTATGGAATGGCAGACCTTTTTATTAGATGTTCTTCGATCAGCAATATAACTGATGGGAATGAACTAAGCAAATGATATTTTAATAGGGAGGAACATGCTTACAAAGAACCTTAATTCATGCGTGGGGAATGAAAGGTAACTTGCACAGCTGTCTTGAAATGACTTTCAAAGTAAATATGAATGAACTAGAAAATTTATATCAAAAATGTCGCAATGGGATGAAACATAAAAATAAATGTATATTGACACCCTGTCGTGCCTAGTCTATAAGTAGTAATCATAGTCCATAAAAGTAGTAGTTTATATTTCTATGTTAAACCTATTTTATTGCACCCCCTCCCTTTATTCACTATTATAAAATATGATGAAACTGTCTAGGACTCTCAGTCAATAAATGATATTACACAAGTCAATGTCTATTTATTTCCCTACGAGTCAAGTCTGACAACCTGACCAAAAAAAATATCAAATTTCACCTGTTTTCACCAGGAAAATGCCAAATGGCAACCAGAAAACTGGTGTTTTTTGGCACTTTTCAGACCAAAACACCCAGAATTTCAACTTTTTTTGTCGGGAAATTAAATCCAATTTTTAACATTTTTGTTTCTTTTTTTTAAGGTTCTTACAAAATTTTTTTCCATATAATATTAGACATGTTTGATAATTATTCATCGATTACTCTTCACACATATAATGGATAAAAAAAATGAATATGTAACTCTTTGATAAAATAATGACAACCGTCAAAAATAGCTTTTGCATTTTTACACTGCGGCAAAATCGTTTGAGTAGTTCTGTATTCAGTTACAATAAGAACAGAACCAAGTCATATAGCCTTGGAAGTATAAAAAAAGTGTACAAAAAAGCCACACTTTTTTCCTGTCATGCATACCCACATAAAGATTACTTGTTGGGTCAGTCATAAAAAAACTTACCTTTAATACCTATAGAAAGGTAGCTGCGATTATTGTGTGTTAAAAAGAAGATTTCAGATTTCTAACTAACTTTTTAACATTTGACAGCCAAAACTTTTTTTCACAAAATCACATTAAGAACAGTTTTGGTGTTTCCCCTTGATTTTTCAGGATTGCACCGGTCCTGGGACGTAGCAACTGTCCTGTATGGACTAAACCAGAGGACTGCTGCCACCCACGTAGAAATAGAGGTTGAGGGGAGGGGGAACAGGGGTTGGTGTGGGAAGTAGAAGTGAAAGTGAGTTGAAGAGAAAGGTCTGAACTGTGTGTGTGTGCCACATGCTTCTACTTCTGCCCTTTCTCAAGTCACTTGCCTGGCAGTGGAAAAAAACCAGCTTTGATGAGTGAGAGAAGAAATAATACAAGGTTCTTATTTCTTTTCTTTTCCCCTTTTTCTTGGAAAAACTTGAATGAACAGCAGAAATTTTCAACTGTAGAGGATCAAGATGAGGATTTTTTTTGCATTTGCATGGGAAAGTAAGGTTTGTTTGTCGTCATTCAAACAAGGTTTTGTATGAAGCAAAGGGCCCTGGCCTTGTCTTGTTTTATTTCAGTCTTCCTCTACTTTCTAAACAGTTTTTATGATTGTTTAAAAGTAATTCATTTTATGGAAAAGGGAGCAATAGTAAAGAACAGAAAAAATCGAGGTCAAGTTCTTAGTCTGAATCATGAAGTCTATCAACTAAATGAAAAATTGCATTTTTCATTTTGTAAATTAATTTGCTGTAAGAAATCTGTGAAGACGGACAATACTATCTTGTTTCACCTAATCTAAGTTTTGCCTAATGCGAGTGCGCGTACGACAAGCGCACGTGCAAAAAAAAATATTGCTAACCTAACCTAACCTGCGCTCGCGCGTAAACCTAACCCTGCGGGAGCGCGCGCTCGCTTAAACCTAACCCTGTGGGGCTGCACTCATCGTACGGGCACACACATTAGGCGAAACTTAGATTGGGCGAAAAGTAGTAGGCGAACTTAGATTGGGCGAAAGATAATAAATCCAAGACAGACTACGTTCCTTTCAAAATAAAAGGAAAAGTGAGAATGAAATGTTTATACAGAACAAAGGATCTCTTCGAAATGTTTGCCTGCAAATAATCCGTCTGTGAGGTCAATCATAAAAATACATGCAATAGGTTCTTGAAAGAACATATGCTGCAGATAGTAATGGGTCCGAATCAAAAAGTTTTGACCTGGGTTGTGTCGGGTCAATTTTTTGTAGCTCTGGTTGGGTTGGGTCAGCTATTTATGGTTTGGGTTTGGAAAATTTCCCCTAAAATGTCAAATTTTTCAATTTTTTTCCCTTTGGGTCAAAAAAAATCTCTTCGGACGGGTTAAAAAGTATCCGGGTCAAAGGCAAGTTAGCCTTTTATTTGCTGCGGGTCAGAAGTGTGCTCGGGTTGGGTTGGGTCAGGGCCCATCTCTAGTGTAAACTCATCCGGTGTTAACGCCTGATCAACACCTTTATAAGAGTCCCACTGTAGAAGTCAATGCTTACTGCAGCAGATTAGGTACTATTATCTTTGCTGCATGTGCCTTTGTGATTATTTTACAAAAATGATAGTCTTGTGCAGTATAGTCTTATCTGATTTTAATGCACAGTCAACACCCTTACCAGAGTCTAAAAGTATTTGGCCTCTTTGTCATCAGCAATAAAAAGTCTCACTTGGGTACCTACACAGAGGCCCTGAGGATAAATGCAAAACTTTTTGGGCTTTTTTTATCACAAATTCTTCTCTAGATACTTTAGAATGTTGCCATGTATCGTAGTATTTGCTCAAACACATCATTTTTTGCACTACGCTATTTTTCACTTTTCAAGTTCAAAGTCTTTTCAAACAGGCTGTGCATTAGATTGTCTTTCTTTCCATGTAAATGTAGGTCATTCCAAACAGACTGCCATTGTTTTCATACCAGCATTATTTTTCCGGCCGTTTCTATTTTACCCTTGTCTAAGAGGTCAGATCTATTATTAATCCATTTCTTTGTCTCCCTTTTGTATTTAAAGTCCCTAATTTCTTTCAATAATCAGTTTAGTATTGATTCTTTTATTGATTTGGAAAGGTCATCGCTGGGATTTTCGCTTGTCACGCTCTTCTCATTATCGCTCGCAATTTCTGTCTTTGATTCAACTCCTCGTGACGCACCTTACTCACTACATGTGCAAAATTTATTAGTTTGATAAAATTTTAAGACCCTCAGGGTCCTAAAAGTAAGCCTGGATAAAGGTTTCACAAAATCTGAAATGAAATTTCCACTCCAGGCAAGACAGGCCTTAAATCCTTTTGATTCCTTTAAGTGGGCATTCAAAAAAAATAACTCCCTAATTGTCTAACTAAATTGCAAAAATCATGCTACTGATAATGCTAATTAATTCATTAAACTCTCAGGAAACAAAAAGTTTTTTCATTTTTTCATTTCTTTTCTCAATTAGCAAAGAGCCAAAATATTTTTCCATATTTTACTGGCGCACATTTTCAGATTCAAAGATGTGAAAAAGGCCAAATCATCACTTATTTTGAGAACAGATCATTTTTCTTTCTTATCTAAACCACTTAATGAAAGCAAAATCCTTTTAATAAAAGTACCACTTGACAACTGAAAGAAAGTGGAGAGCACCTCAAGAACAAAGAAAGTCTTTGTCAATGCTATATTTATTTGTATCAGATTGATCCCAATTGTTATTTATATGTTTTCTTGGATGCAAAAAGTCACTGTAAATGTCAAAGAATCAAAAATTTTAGGCTTAATCCTTTTCTAAACAAGTAATAATGTTGAATTCATATCTCTGAAAACTATAGATGGGACCGAGTCAAAAATTTTTGACCTGTGTCAGGTCGGGTCAATTTTTGTTGCTCGGGTCGGGTCGGGTCAGGTCAGGTCAGACATCCGTGGTTCAGGTTAGGAAAATTTCCCCTAAAAATCCCAAATTTTTCCCTTCGGGTCAAAAAAATCTCATTGGGTTGGGACAAAAAGTACCTGGGTAAAAGACAGGTTGGCCTCTTATTCACTGCAGTCAAAAGTATGCTCGGGCCGGGTCAGGGGCCATCTCTACTTAAAGCTATTATCAAGTGGTTATAATTTTAGGTAAATACGGAGTGAGGTGCTGTAAGAGGAGCAGGAGTAGTAAAATCTTTGAGGTGGATTAGCATGAAGTGCTCTGAAAGGAACGAGCTCAGTTGAGACCTTTGGATAATAGAGATGGGCCCTGACCTGACCCGAGCTTTCTTTTGACCCGCAGTAAATAAGAGGCCGACCCGCCTCCAACCTGGGTACTTTCCGACCCGACCCTAAGAGATTTTTTTGACCCGAAGGGCAAAAAATTGAAAAATTTGATGTTTTTAGGGGAAATTTTCCAAATTCAAACCCAAACCAATAATGGCTGATCCGACCCGACCCGGGTCAAAAATTTTTGACCCGGACCCATTCCTATATGGATAACCAAATGCTCGCTTTCCCAATCAAGAAAAGAAATAACACTGTGCTGTTTATTGATGAAACACCAGTCCTTTTTTAGAGGAAAGAACAAGTTGACCTGTTTGCAATGAAAGGAGGCATCAAGGATAATAGAATCTTTGGTTGTCATCTGGAGTGTTGCCTCTTTTTGTTTAAAAAAAGTTATTTTTGTAAAATAAAACCTGATCTCCTATTTTTTCCAATTTCCATTGACATTGGGGTCAAGTTCAACTTGTTATGGGCCCCGGTCAAAAGTTTTTGACCCAGGTATGGTTGGGTCATTTTTTTGCTGCTCAGGTTGGGTCGGGTAGGGTCAGCCTACTCTGGGTTTGGAAATTTTCCCCTAACAATCCCAATTTTTCAATTTATTTCCCTTCAGATAAAAAAGCTCATGGGATCGAGCCCAAAAGTACCTGGGTCTGAGAAGTGCCATTTAAAAGTATGCTCGGGTCTGGTAAGGGCCCATCTCTAAGTTCAACCCTTTTAGGTTATGATAAGTTGGGTTAGTACTTTCTTCGAAATTATTTACTAACCTGCCCTAACCTGTATGTACAAGTAAGATTTTCAACACTTAATAAATAATTCACTTTTTCATACAGTTTTCCCAGGGATGACAAATTGGAAATGGGTCTGTAGTTGCCAACATCATCCTTAGACCCTTTCTTATGCTTTCTTTGCGTGCTTTATTGCCGGAATCGTGACTAAAAGTCACCCTTTTTGGGTTTTACACCTGAAATCTCCCAAAATCTCCCTTTTTCAAAAATTATTTTTTTAGTTTGGCGCCCGAAATCGCCCTTTTTTGGAAAAAGGCAGGACTTGGCCTTTCTGAGCAAGCTAGTCCCGTAAAAGGCATACTCTTACATCGAGAGATGGAGACCAGATTGATACAAGTTCTTCTGCAGTGTGAACCTGAGGATAGGTGACCAATCTTTGACGAATCGGGCAGGATCTGTGATGAACGAACTGGGCTTTGACTGAATGATGGGACTGAGTGATGACCAAATTTGTGTGAACCTGAAGAGACATTTTGGTATTGCAAAGTCAGTAGGTGAGGGTTTTTTCCACTGGGTTGGGGCACCTAGTGTCAAGGGCTGAAATCCCAGTTTTTCCTCCTCAGTATCACCCACTGGTTTAATGCTTTATTAAGACCCCAGGCCAATGCATACTAGAACTTCAACAACTTGACCAATGACGAAGAAGAAATGTTATGAAAAATGTATTCTTGTAACCATAAATGTGCTCTTGCTAAGTCGTTGATTTGAACCTGTTTTTTCCCTTCTGGTCAAAAAAAGTCCCATGGAGTCCTGTCAAAAAATATCTTGTCAAAGTCGGGTCGGCATCTTGTTTACCATAGGTCAAAAGTATTTTCGGGTTGGGTCCTACCCATCTCTTATCTACATGCATTTATTTACAACTTATTCATCTAAAAAATCTATTTTTCATTTTGAAAAGCCCAAGAATCCCCTCTTTCTTGCTTTCAAGTATTAATATCTAAATCCCTACATTTTTTTTGCTCTCCTTCCCAGTTTGAATGTCTTTCACCATCTTGAGAAATCCTAAAACAAACAAAAATATTTTGCATCTGATTTTCAAAACCAACATCTATCAATCTATATATTTGTGACAATTTCCCTCTAATATGTAAAGATTTATGAAAGCAGGGCAACAAATTGAAGATATTCTTCTAGGCTTTGAGACATTAACTCAGATTTTATGCCAAAACTTTTCAACTCTTTTTTATAAACTTTAAATAAATAAAAACTGATCTTTCTTGGGACTTTTATCATAGTCTGACTGAAAAAGTGTCCCACAGTTTTTGACTAATATTTGACAATACTTGCTACTGATGGTTCCGGGTCAAAAAATTTTGACCCGGGTCGGGTCGGGCCGGGTCAGCCATCTATGCTTTGGGTTTGGGTTTGGGTTTGGAAAATTTCCCCTAAATATGTCGAAAAAATCTCTTCGTGTCGGGTCAAAAAGTACCTGGGTCAAAGGCGGGTCAGCCTTTTATTTACTGCGGGTCAAAAGTAAGCTCGGGTGAGGTTGGGGCACATCTCTACTGACTATTTCATGGAAACATTTGTGCGTACACAGCCCTTTTTCCTGTCAAGGCCTCAACCCTTGCACTGTTTGTCCCAATTTTCCCTTTTATTTATACCACTTTTGATTTTGTTTCAATTTACATTTTATCATTTTAGTGATTTTCCTGGATAAATGGCAACCTAAAGACATTCTTGACCAAGTTATAGCTCCAAAAATTGACTCATTGTATTTCTAAAATACAGCTTGCAAAATTTATTAATAAAGGCATACTAAGGATGGGCATATTTTGTTGTCTTTTGTAACCCAGGGCCAAAGGTTGCTTGGAGGTAATGGAGTTTAAACCTTGACACTCAGATTCCCATCCTGATGTCATACCCACTCAGCTATGGCCACCCCATATATTTTATGTCTTTATATTCACTGCAGATCCTGACTCTGAATGCCATATTGATTTTTTTTTACAAATGCTGGGATTGAACCCACAACCTTAGATCTTAGATACCAATCAGGTAGCTATGACCTCTCAGCCTCTTGACATCATGGAACAAAATTCTTCTGGGTGAGTTAGAAAGTCGCAAAATCGAAAAAAACAACACCCAACCTATCTAATAACTTTCTTTTGCATTACCAAAACATGCTTCAATGCATTGAAAACAAAATCTTCATGATGAAATATGATGATTATCTTTCAAAAAAATCATTTTATCCTGTAATTACTTCACTAATACTTTAGAAAAAATGAGAGTTTTCTGTCAACAGGTCAAATATTACTCAAAATTTGTCTTCTCAAACAATTGGTAACCCGATATAACGTAAAAACTTCTGATATGGTACAATTTTCTTTTCTATTCAACGGGTTCCAATCTGCTGCATCACGAAACCCTCTTCTTCTTTTAGAGGACACTCGCGCTTCAACCCTTGAAACCTTGTAATTTTCCAGACTAAGCCAGCTACTGACAGTGTCATTGTAACGTCTATTCAATCTTCAGTAAAGAACATATGGCTTTTATTTTTGGTGGACAAATATATTCATTCTTAAATGTGAGATAATTTGGAGGACCAGACAGTAGATAAATTATTTCTTTCAGTGTTGATAAATTTGCCAGTTTTATATTCATCCATCCAAATGGGTAGACCCCACACCCACATTATCTTCACAGCTCTCTTTTTTCTCCCCTCCTTTCCTCCCTTGAGAGCCAAAGCTGCAAAGACTAGAATGGGCCGTTAAAAAAGCATGAGAAACAAGAAAGATAAGCTTGCTGGCCAGAATATAAAAGATAACTTGATCTGCAGTTACTATACTTTTTGTTTCTTTTCATCATTGGTTGCTTTCTTCAATGTAACCAATTGTGAAAATAGTATTGCTGAAATATTAGAAAGCCCTAGATAGATGTATAAAGTTTAATATATATTTCAGGTCACAGCAAAGTTCCTTTCTCCATGTTCAAGTATTCAATGGTTAACAATCAGGAATTCTAGCCCTGTTCCCTGTTCCTGTCCCACTTATTTGAGCAAAGCTTACACACTCTCCCTTCAAGCATGAAAATCCATGCAGGGGGAAAAAACCTCAAGGCCATGAAACAACCCCATTTTCATGCACCAACATATTTTTCTATGACAATAAATGTTAAAATTCACATTGCTTATTAGATTTTATATTTTATTTTCAAACTATCTGTCCTCTTTTATTATTCCAATTTCCCCCCTTTCTTCCTTGGCTTTATGGTCCAGGATCTTTTTTTTTATTTGGCATTGAAGCAAAACAAAAATAAGTAAGAAAAAAGAGAAGGTCTGCTCCTCCTTCCTTCCATTTACAGTCAGTAGTTTGGTTTTCTGCTCAGTCTCAGAGCCAATGTGGGAAATGGAGCTGCAATGTTAGGGGATCAGGGGTTTTTTTACAGTGGACAAACCTCGTGAGTTAGAAAAAAAGTAACTTTTTCTAGTGTTATTGTTGTTTGTGAATCAAATAATTGGCTGGAGTGGGATGAAAGAAAGAAAGAAGTAAAAAAAGAGGAAGCAAGGAAGCAAAGAAACATTTATTTAGTAGGGTAAGATTTACTTGAAAAATGTCATACTAGTTTTTCCTTTGATCAAAACAACATTAATATATATAAAACCCTAACGTCTGTCCTGTCACACAGGCGGGAAGGGGGCGTGACACTGCAATAAAAAATGGCAAAAAAGTGGGGGCGGCTTAGACGCTCTTGAGTTGTTAGTTTAAATATTAAAACACTTTAATGTCTGTTCCGCCATGCCAGCGCAATGAGGGAAAGGTGGGGGCGGCTAAGCCGCTCTTAAACTGCTAGTTTAACATTCCATGCACTGTATCTAAATTTACATCATACTATTTTTGAAGATAATGTTCAGTCTATTCATAATTTGCCTCAATTATTATATCAAGAGAGTTCATCAAGCTATCTTTCATCCCCACACTTTAACACGTTACAATAGTTCATTGAAAACCGTAGATGCGTCCCATCAAAAACTCCAACCAAAGGCTTCAATTTCCTTGGGCTATTCTCATTAGTTCAAGTTCTTTCTGTAAAAGGGGTGCAATTATATCTATAAACACTTTAGCAATGATTCTTTTCTTGAATGGAAAGGTTATCACTTGGTTTTCACACAAACCCTATCTCTCACCCTGAAGTATAGCACACAACTTGTAATCTTCGAAGGTTACCCTGATTTGAATTTGTTTAAAAAACTAGACGAGAATCTTCAGTTGAAGTTGGATTTGCTTAAAAACTAAACTAGTATCTAAAGTTGTAGTTGGATTTGTAATTTAACCAATTCGAGTATTGATTAAAATGAAAAAGGTATTTGGTTTTGACTCTAATAAACAAATACTCAAGGTGAATATTAATCATCTGCTCTTGCAGTAATTAAGGGGTGTTAAAAGTAAAAAGTATTCTAAAATGTAAAAATTCACATCCAAACTAACACAGAATGTTAAATTTGAACTTTGAAATGGTATTTTTATTTGATTTTTTGTTTTCAAGTGCCCAAAGTAAATACAAAAGTGAGTCTTAAACAAGTTAAAACAAATTATTTGGGCTGAACCTATTCAATTTAATTTACTCTGATTTGTTTATTAGGTATAAAACTATTTGATTTGGATTACTTGGGTTTGTTTATCGGCAAATATTCTGATTAGTGATGGGTCTGGGTCAAAAATTTTTGACCCGGGTCGGGTTGGGTCAATTTTTTGTGACTCGGGTCGAGTCAGGTTGGGTCAGCCATTTATGGTTTGGGTTTGAATTTGGAAAATTTCCCCTAAAAGCATCTAATTTTTCAATTTTTTTCCCTTCGGGTCAAAAAAATATCTTTAGATCGGGTCGGAAAGTACCCGGGTCGAAGGCAGGTCGGCCTCTTATTTACTACGGGTCAAAAGTAAGCTCAGGTCGGGTCAGGGCCCATCTCTAATTCTGATATTTAATGAATAAGATGGGATTATGTACTTGCCATACAAAACCGCTGTTAGATTCATGAAAACTGGTTAAATGCAGTAGAATGGCACTACTTTGCTAGTCTCTCATGCCAATTTTTTTGGTTAAGGCAGATTGTCCTTTCCTTTTTATAACTTCTGGATCATTCAATATTTTCTTCTTACTTCTTAAATCCCAACAAGCATTTACTTTTCCTGTACTAAACTATAAAAAAAGACCTTGATTTCTGAAATTCAACAGGAAAGCTTCCTTTATGATGTCAATATTGCTTAAAGAGCAAATAAAGGAAGCCTATTTAGCTAGGTTTATAAGGAGGTTGAGAGAGTAATAAAAGTAGCAAATAGGGATATTAGTTTTTACAAAAGAGTTTTCCCAAAAAATGGAAAAATGAGGTTTTCCTCCAAACATTTTCCTGAATACATTTTTACCCAAAATGGGAAAAGGCCCCGAAAGGTAAGGCCAGGATGATGAGTATTGCAAGCCTAAAAAATTAGGTTTGGTTAGCAGTAAAATAATCTGGGTCTATACACTGTATAATATTTTGTTGCTAACATAACCTAACCTTCGCCAAGCCTAAACCTGCAGGTAGATATGGGCTCAGACCCGACCCAACCATACCCGAGCATACTTTTGACCCAAAGTAAATAAGATGCTGACACGGCTTTAACCCAAGTACTTTTTGACCCAACCCGATGAGATTTTTTTTGACCCGAAGGGCAAAAAATTGTAAAATTTGGGATTTTTAGGGGAAATTTTGCAACCCCAAACCCAAACCAAAGATGGCCCAACACAGGACTTAACTGATCTGATGTTTTGGGGAAAAATACATTCAAGAAAATGTGTTCGGGAAAAGTGTATTCGGGAAATATTGTTCAGAAAAAACTTGTAGTGCACTCTAGCAAATAATTTTTTACAATTATAATCTTTGAATTTCATGAAAATAGTCTGACCTGAAATGGAAATTGGTTAATTTAATCGCTGTTGAAGTGGGAACAGGTGAAATTTTATCTTGTAAACTTGGAAGAAAATGACCAAGCATAAAAGCCAATCGTATAAAAGTCAGAAAAGAGGACAAGATATGTTCTCATCTGGATATCCACAGAGATATACTTCTTTATCTAGAGATGGGCCAAGACCAGACACGATACGCACATTCTTTTGACACATTGAAAATAAGGGGACGAAACGGATATTTTTTGATCCGATCCTAAGAACTTCTCTTTTGACCCGACAGGATAAAATTAGCTTTTCGGAAGAAAATTATCCTAAACCTGAGAGGGCTTACCAAACTCAACATAAAGATAATTCCCCAACCTGAACTGTGTATATTTATTTTATGTTTGAAAATGTTTAGTGATCAGTTCGGGTCAAAAATGTTTGACCCGGGTCGGATCAATTTTGTTGTTGTTTGGGTCAGGTTGGGTCAGCCATCTTTCGCTTGGGTTTGGAAAATTTCCCCTTAAAATCCCAAATTTTCAATTTTTGCCCTTCGGATAAAAAAAAATCTCATCAGTTTGGGTCAAAAAGTACCCGGGTCAAAGCCGGGTTGGCCTCTTATTTCCTGCAGGTCAAAAGTATTCTCGGGTTGGGTCAGGGCGCATCTCTAGGTGTTTCTTCAATGTATGGACACTTTGAATGATCCTGTTCGCTGCTTATAGTGGATACCTATATGCACTTGTATCCTAAAGATACACCATGTGTTTTGTTATTGGGGAGATATATCTAAACTGTTCATAACATTTCATCAACTCACTGGTGTGAAGCACATTAGGATTGTTCAAATGGAAAAAAAGGATTAGCATGGATAAGTTATTGACAAATGGGCATGGTTTATTGTAAATAGCCTGATTGTAATTGTTTGTATTGAGGAAAATATGATTCTATGATGCTCTAACCATATTTTCATTAATAAACTTTTCTCTAATCCACTTTTCGTACTGTAGTTTTCCTACCATGAACTTTTCCCCACCAACAAAGTCCCAAATGCACTTTCCTGAGTTTGGCTGGGCCCAGGAGTCCGAACCCTTATCAAGCTCAGAGCCTAATCCTTGGCCCAAATCAGGAGCCCCACAGGTTAGGTTAGGTCAAGTTAGCAATAAAATAATCTGCGCATAGGATTAACCGAGCTTGGGAAAAATGCATCTAAGGGTAAACCGCAGAGCTAAAAGTGCACCCAGGAAAAGCTCTTTTGGAAAAAACTTGCACCAAGTTGGATTCATTGAAGTATAAACTGATAAATGTATATCAAAAGAAGCCCTGAGACGTATGAGGCATGGGGTTGCCATGGCCATGAAGTTATGTGCAAGTGGTTGCGAGAACCCAGATATATACTTGTGAGTTCAATCCCTGGCTATGGGAGCAATTTACAAATGCCAGATTGCAGAAAAATCAGCAATTTATCCTTAGTTTGGGTAATAGTAATCTGCATTGACCATAAACCTAATTTTGTGTGTACGGTGTAGCACGTATAAAAGGTGTTGTTTTAGCAATATCATGGCATGAGTCTGTAGTCCACTAGATGACTATGTAAAGAATAGCATTTGAAAAAGTCATTTTAGATGTGATGTTGTTTCCCTTTATTTGTAAACTATCCCTGAGGGACTATTCACAGCAACCTTATGAATCGTAAATGGAATAGCGTTACCCAGGATAATCACACGTGACACTGACATGGTAAACTTAAGTTTTTGTCTGAGGAAATGCTCAAAGTACTTTATTGTAAAATTAATGGATTAAAACTTTTAACTAAACTTAAATATGTGGCCTTAATATCATACTCAATCTAACGTCTAAAACTAGTTGACATTGTTAGGCATGTCAGCCCATTCATCAACAATGGAAGCGGGAGCTCATTGATCAAGTGTGCTTGGGAAGCAGATGTGGATAGATAGTTTGCGTGATAAATTAATAAAAGAAGCAAGATCCTTATGGTCTATAAATCTACTTGTAAAAATACAAAAACAAGCACAAATGCTTTTTTGCTTTATTCAACAAGATCAATAAATACATTTGTTAGTTTTCAACAATCTTACAACAATACCCAATTTTAGTGTGTATAGGAAAAATCAAAGAAAAAACTATATAAAAGAAAGATCTGAAGAAGAAGATAAGTCCTCCAAATCAAATTTTCAGCATCAGTTTGGGCCTAAATAGATCATTTTATCTTGTCCAAGAATTGAAAGAAACTTTTACTTCCTGAGAGATGTCTGCATTTTTACCAGAGGTCACTTAAAAAACTGCAATCAAAAATTTAATTTAGTTAATGTATTTTTGTTGTTATAAGATTAAAGGAAGAATTCCTTACTCTGCTGAAGATTTCACAAATTTGGAGACTCCCCTTAAACTTGAAGCCAAAGTTTTGATTGGATTTGACTCTTTGGTAATGATCTGATCTAAAAAGAAAAAATTGACACTTAGATAGAGCTTAATATGGTTGAGTTGCTTCAAATAGCCCCTGAATGGACCAGGTTCAGGTTCTGAATTATCCAACCCCTTTTTTTATCTAAAGTAAATTCACTTTCGAAATCAATCATTAAAGGCACACTATAGGGCTGGGAATATTTTGCTGGTTTTTTTGGCAACATGGGGTCAAAGGTTGCCTCGAGCCACTGGGGTTTGAACCCCGATGCCTATGATTCCCAGCCTGATGCCATGGCAATCTGCCACGGCAACCCCTTGCTCCTGATTTGAAGCTGGAATTCTATCCCGGCAACTTGGGTTTGACTCCTCCACGGATAAACCACAGAAAAAAGACCACCAGTGTTCCTTTAATAATCTAGACTTGCAAGGCGTACTATAAAAACCTACTGATCATAGAAAAACAGCCTAAAGTTATTTTTTTATTGCTTTCTCTTGCCCTGAGAGTGCCAGGAATTTGCACCCAGGATACCCAAAGCCTACTCAATCTTGTTCGACTCTCTAAGCTAAGCGTTATTAGGAGGCTTCGTATCCTTTTTGCCCACTTATCATATCCTTAAAAGCAATATATCAGGTTGCATCTAATCAACTTGTTCTTCGGAACAGAGATAATCCCATACATTGAAATCCATATGCATGCATGAATAATAGTCAGGGTGCGGCCTAGTTGGTTACTCGCCGGATTTCCATCCTGGTGGCCTGGGTTCGACTCACACCCGGGTAAACAACAAACAAATAAAAAACACTTAGTGTGCCTTAAAAACTATCAAAAAAGTTGCAAGATATTTTTAAAAAATATAAGATCCTGTCAAGTTTCTGTCTTAAAAATATCCACGAGCGCACGAAAAGAGAGAATGTGTTAGAAAAATCAATACGTCTTTAACTTTTAGCATGCCCATAAGGGGGATCTTCCATGTGTGTAAGAGAGGGTGTGCATCTATTACTTAATACTTCTCCCCCATTTTGGAAGCCAGAGGGCTGAAATTTTGCATGTAGATTTTTCAGTTTATTGCCTAAAAAGTCATTGAGCAGATTTTTGAGATTTTGTCTAGGAGCTGAGATATGAGGGTTTTCAAGGCTTGACTAGGCTGGGCTAGCACACGCTTGAGTCTGTATGCAAAATTTCAGCCTCGAGGGAGATCCAGTAGGGTTTGCATTTCCCAATCTACAAATTGTACATCTACTAAATTGAAGTATTTACTTGTATCCACTTCTCGCTTTCTCCTGTACATTTTTGGCTCTTCTCGAATGGCAAGAGAATTTGAGCTGATTAGGTCAGTTGAATTCAGATGAAAGAATGGACTAGATTCATCTACAACTAAGTAGTACTCATAGTCATAGGCATCTTTATCTCTTCGAGAACCAACAATTGGGTTGACTTTATAGTAAAGTGCACCAGCAGTGACCCAAAATATTGTGTACATCCTGAAAGAGTTGAAAAATCCTCAGCAAGGAAAACAGGATGACAGAAGGTATTAGATGGGGCGCTGGAGGACTCAATTATTTTGACAGACGACGTTCCTTTCCAAATAAAAGACTCGAATAGACTGAACTATCTATTTGGAACAAGTGATCTCTTTTATATGTTTTAGCCAATAGGCCGATCTATTTGTAAATCATTCAAACACTCGTGATTGTATAAGAGAAAGAACAAATGCAGCGCATGTTATAAAACGTTGTATTTTATGTACAATGAAAAGCGCAGAGGTATGATTTCCACTTAACGGGACATTGGACGAAGGAATTGTCTTATTATTTGAAACTTTAGAACAACCATACTATAAATGTAAGTTTGGTTTTTGACATAGGTAAAGACTAGAGGGGATTTACAGAGTTTGAACGCCTTACAAGAAGTTCAGGAAGTTTTGTGATACATGGACGATGGCATTGTGAGGCTCAAATATGGTGTTCATATAAACACTGACATTGAAAAGAGGGAGTGTACCCCATCTGGCTTCACTAACCTGGAAAAATAAATAACAGTGTTCGCTTTTTTTCATCGTACGCCATACAAAGTTAATCATTAAAGGCACACCTTTTAATCTGGCTGGGAATAGTTATTAGATTTTTTGTGGCAATACGGAGTTTAAGATTGCCTGTATGTTCCAGCCGACAGTTTGAGCCCAAGCCGCTGAGATCCCCAGCCAGGTGCCATGGCTAATTCAATCTTAATTCTTGATCAATACTTTTGAGTGCTAAGGGATTTTAAGAAACATCATGTGAAAGATCTCAAAATTTAAGTGTCATAAACATTATATGGGGTTGATGTGGCCGAGTCGTCATAAGCACCTGACTGAGAGCTATGATCACAGGTTGTGGGATCCATCCCCAGCAAATGTTCAATTGCGGATTGCAAAAAAATCAACAAGGCACCCACTGTCAGGGCAACAGTAATCCGCAGTAATCATCGACATAACATTATATTGGCGGAGGAACTTTTATAAACCCACCAACATTGCCTGAGCCTATATTGCATCAGATTATCATTATTTTTATTATTGTACCTATGGAAATGAAAAATGGCCAGAATTCTTTAGTTCATCAATAAATTTGTCAACAAACCTCATTTGTGTCCAGATAGGTAAAATGGCCTTGAGCCTCAAAAAATCCATAAAAAGTGAGAAAAAAGAGAAAAGTTAGAGCAACTTTTAGCAACATTTTGTCAAGTCCTTGCTTGAAAGTTACAAACTGATGGCCAAATCCAAATTTTCCATAGATAAAATACAAGTTTTCAAATTTTCTAGTCCAACAAAAAAAGGTACAGTCAATGTGATACTTTTCAGGCAAGTAATTTAACTGAAAAATATAGATAAATTTCATGATAATTTTTTAACCCACATTTAAATTGATACTTTTGTTTGAATGTTGCTTTTTTGATAAAATGAAACCTCAAACTTTAAAAATTGGCAAAACATGGTTTTTTTAATTGAAAATGGTTTCACTTTAAAGGTTTTCAATTAAATTTTTTAATTTTGATATGCAATTTAATTTCAAACTTTGTTAAACTATACTATAACCATATCAAGTTTCCACAAAGCCTGAATGTTCTAGCTCAAAAAATGTCACAGTGAAAATCAATTTCTCTTAAAATCAGGATTTGCAGATGATTGTATATCAATGTACGATATTTTTTGACTACCCTTGCCTTATTCTTGAAATACCAGCAGTTTAAGATCGGTTAAGCCACCTCGCCACCCTTTCACGCCCACCTTTAGGCGCACCTTTTGGGTATCCGAGAAGTCATTGAATCCTAACTCGTCAAATCCTAACGTGCCAAATCCAACTCGTCAAATGGACAAACTCATTGAATAACAACTTGTTGACTGACGAACTTATCGAATCGCAACTTGTCGAACAGAGTAAGCTTCAGGGTTGGGGACCCTAATGCTAACGACCCCCCGTTTGACAAAAAGGGCATTTATTGAAAATCTAACCAAACCTAAAGGAAAGGGGAAACATGCTTTAGGGCGTTGGTTGGGTCAGGTTAGGTTAGCAATAAATGCCCTATTGGTTTAAAGGGGGCTGGTTAGGACAGATGAGGGTGAAGCATGCCCCGCAGGGTTAGGAAGGTGGAAACATGCTTTGGGGGTTGGTTGGTTGGGTCTGGTTAAGTTAGGTTTACCTACTCATAGGACCCAGTTATTGCCATATATCATAGAGAAGGATAGACCAAAATGCAGTTTTCCTGAAGACATTTTCTAAAATTGATTATCCCAAAAAAGAGTGTAGGCTAACCTGGTCTAACCTAACCTCTATCCCTAAAAACTTTTGGAACCTGGGGAAAAAGTTACATTGCAGTCTGACATTTTATAATTTTTATTGCAGATTTTGAGACTACTGTGTTTACCTCATCATTAAGAATGGCTCCACCACGTGACAGGCTTCAAAATCTTCAGGCTCAGGCCTACTTTGGGGATGAAGATGACTACAACATACCCATTGATGAGGATGACCATGGCCCTATGCAGAAATTTTTTAGGGAGGTGGAGGATCTCAGAGAAGTTGTTAACCAGGTAACTTAAAGTTACAAACACACCCAATATTGTCAACCACAAAACTCCCAACTTGGGACTGGGGTTGGCATGGCTGAGTGGTCATAAGCACCTTGACTGGGAACTAAGATCTAAGCCTGTGGTTTCAATTCCCAGTCATGCCGGCAATTTTTCAACCCCAGATTGCAAAAAAATCAATAAGGCACCCTCTGAGGGTAAATGTGGTGTTCTGCAATGATCAAAGACATGATTAAATGGCTATGCGTTACTCTTTTAAAGGTATTGGTAGCGCATTAACTTCAGATGCACCCATAGAGAGCAAGGTTATCCCTCCCAAGCAAAGCGATGGAGGAGTTTAGAAATTTCGTATAGTGATCTGTTAAAGAATGCTTGATGTCCTGTGAGCATCTGTCTGATCACCTCATTCTCCTCCCATACCAGTGAAGCTAGAAGCCTGAAAATTGGCATGCATAATTCTTACATAAATGGCTCCAAAGTTACCAACTAAATTTTTGATATTTTGCCTAGAAGTCGAGATATTTAAGTGTTAAATTTTATATTTACATCTTTAATAGCTCACACAATTTTTAAGCTAGAGAAAAGTTTATAAAATAGCATTTTTTGTTCAAACATTTAGCTAAAAATGTTGTTGAATAAACATTACTCTAGCTTTAAAATTGACAGAGCCATAATTTTTTTAAGTAGGCAGGTTGCTCATGAGGGCGAGGTATTTTTCCCCGCACAATAAATACCCGTCTACTTAATCATTATTATAGACTAGCACGTTCAGGAGCGGCTAAGCCGCCCCCCCCCCCCCCCCCCACC
>Ga0194133_10002127_pt1 | contig 31767 bp, 32 predicted proteins | sample TA2KigOf40mmetaG_FD_155448 | JGI IMG/M metagenome (GOLD analysis project Ga0194133, IMG submission 155448) | Freshwater microbial communities from Lake Tanganyika, Tanzania - TA2015055 Kigoma Offshore 40m | ecosystem: Environmental > Aquatic > Freshwater > Lake | place: Tanzania: Lake...
GAGGTCAGCCTTCAGCTTCTCGCCGGTCTCCGAGACGCCCGGGGTCTCGACGGGGGCATCGTCGGTCCGTTGCGTCGTCGTTCGCTGCTTCTGGGTCCGTTCCGCCATGGCGTTGCGTCCTTCGCTGCTCCGGGTGCGTTCAGGACCCCAGCCGGGCGAGGAGCTCGGCAGGGGTTGCGCACTCCTCGAGGAGACTACCCACGTGGGCGGCGGTGCCCCGGGTGGGCTCCATCATCGGGACCCTGCGCAGCGGGTCGCCGCCGACGTCGAAGACCATCGAGTCCCAGTTCGCTGCGATGATCCGGTCCGACCATCGCTGCAGGCAACGTCCCCGGAAGAAGGCCCGGGTGTCGCTCGGCGGCTCGATGGTCGCCAGCCGCGCGTCCTCGTCGGTGACGAGGACCTCGAGGCCCACCTTGGCCGCGAGCGACCGCCCCGGCCGGACGTCGTGGTACTGCAGGTCCATGGCAGCGAGCCGGGCGTCACCCCACTCCAGTCCGTTGCGCGTGCGGTAGGCCTCGAAGAGCCGCAGCTTCGCCACCCAGTCGAGCTGGTCGGCGAGATCCATCGGGTCACGCTCGAGGCCGCCGAGGACGCGTTCCCAGCGGTCGAGAACCATCGGCGCCGACGCGCCGACGAGGTCGACGAGATCGACCCGCTCGGCATATGCCTTCGCCCGGCCGAGGAGCTCCCACTGGTGGTCGAGCGCCGTGATCGTCGTGCCGTCGTCGAGCCGGTGCGGCACCCGGAGCGTCAGGTCGTAGGAGACGTCGCGCAGCGTGCGCACCGGGTCCGCGAAGACCCGCGGGGCGCCGATCGCGTCGTCCTCGATCATGCACAGCACGATCGCCGTGGTGCCGACCTTCAGGAACGTCGCGACCTGCGCGAGGTTCGCATCCCCGACGATGACGTGCAGGCGGCGGTACTTCTTCGCGTCCGCATGCGGCTCGTCCCGGGTGTTCACGATCGGCCGCTTCAGAGTCGTCTCGAGGCCGACCTCCTCCTCGAAGAAGTCCGCCCGCTGGGTGAGCTGGAAGGGCACCTGGGCCGAGCTCACCCCCGCCGCCTCGCTCCCCACCTTTCCCGCCCCGGTGAAGATCTGCCGGGTGATGAAGTGCGGGGTCACGTGTGCGACGATCCGCCCGAAGGGGACCGTTCGGTCCATCAGGTAGTTCTCGTGCGTCCCGTAGGAGTTGCCCTTGCGGTCGGAGTTGTTCTTGTAGACGACGATCTCCTCCCCCTCGGGGAGGGTCGCGTTCACCGCCGCCATGGAATCCTGGAGGATCAGCTCGGCGGCACGGTCGTAGCGCACCACGTCGAGTGAATCGGCGCACTCGGGGGCGGAGAGCTCGGGATGGGCGTGGTCCACGTAGTAGCGCGCGCCGTTGGTCAGCACGGCGTTCACCAGGTGCGTCTCGACCTCGGGGGCGTAACTGCCGTGGACGAACTCACCCCGGGCGTCGAGCGACGGCGTCTCGTCGACGAAGTCCCAGCCGACCCGGACGCTCACCGGACTCCCCGCGGCACCGACCGCGCCGACGGTGGAGACGTAAGCGTTGATCAGCTTCGACGAGGCGGCAATGGGATTCGTGTCGCCGCGTCCCCGGTGCAGGATGCCGAACTCGGTCTCGAGCCCGAGGATCTTGCGCAGCGCCATGGCCGCACCCTAACCGGAGGTGGTGTCGGGCCCGAGACGACGTGTCACAGGTACTGGCCCGTGGCGACCCGCTCGATGGCGCGGCCACCCTGCGACGGCTCGGTCTGCTTTCGGTTCGCCGACACGAGGGTCCGCACGTAGACGATTCGCTCGCCCTTCTTGCCGGAGATCTTCGCCCAGTCGTCGGGGTTCGTGGTGTTCGGTAGGTCCTCGTGTTCCTTGTACTCCTGCTGGATCGCCTGCACGAGATCGTCGAGACCGATGCCGCCGGGTCCGCCGCCGATGCGTCGCTTGATCGCCAGCTTCTTGGCTCGTCGCACGATGTTCTCGATCATCGCCCCCGACGAGAAGTCCTTGAAGTACATGACCTCTCGGTCACCGTTCTGGTAGGTCACCTCGAGGAACTCGTTCGGCTGGTCGGTGCGGTACATCTCCTCGACCGTGCGGTCGATCAGCCCTCGGAGCGCGGCATCGCGGTCACCGCTCCCGAAGGTCTGCACCGCCTCCTCGTCGATGGGGAGTTCGTTCGTCAGGTACCGGGCGAAGATCTGCGCCGCGGCACGCTCGTCCGGACGTTCGATCTTGATCTTCACGTCGAGCCGACCCGGTCGCAGGATGGCCGGGTCGATGAGATCCTCCCGGTTGGAGGCTCCGATCACGATGACGTTCTTCAACGTCTCGACCCCGTCGATCTCGGCGAGGAGCTGCGGGACGATCGTCGACTCGATGTCGGAGCTGATGCCGCTGCCACGCGTCCGGAACAGCGATTCCATCTCGTCGAAGAAGACGATGACCGGCCAGCCCTCCTCCGACTTCTCACGTGCCCGCTGGAAGACCAGCCGGATCTGCCGTTCGGTCTCGCCGACGTACTTGTTCAGCAGTTCCGGACCCTTGATGTTCAGGAAGTAGCTGCGCGCCTTGTCGTCGCCGGAAACCTCGGCGACCTTCTTGGCGAGGCTGTTCGCGACCGCCTTCGCGATGAGGGTCTTCCCACAGCCCGGCGGGCCGTAGAGGAGGATCCCCTTCGGTGCCGGCAGCCGGTACTCGGCGAACAGGTCACGGTGCACGAAGGGCAGCTCGACGGCGTCGGTGATCTGTTCGATCTGATCGTCGAGACCGCCGACGTCCGCGTAGGAGACGTCGGGAACCTCCTCGAGGACGAGCTCCTCGACCTCGGGTCGCGGGAGCTTCTCGAGGAGGAGTCCGGACCGGGGGTCCATCAGCACCGAGTCGCCCGCCCGGAGGCGCTCGAAGCGCAGCACGTCGCTGCACTCCGCCACGCGCTCCTCGTCGGCACGTCCGACGATGAGGGCCCGCCGTCCGTCGTCGAGCACCTCCTTGATGGTGACGACCTCGCCGCTTCGCTCGGCCTCCCGCGCGAGCACGACGTTGAAGGACTCGTTGAGCACCACCTCGGCGCCGCGGTCGATCTTGTCGAGGTCGACCTCGGGGTGGACGGCCACGCGCATCTTCCGACCGCCGGAGAACACGTCCACCGTCTCGTCCTCGTGGTTGCGACCGAGGTAGGTGCCGTACGCCGCGGGAGGCCGCGTCAGCTTGTCGACCTCGTCGCGCAGCGCGGCGATCTGCTCCCGGGCCTCCCGCAGCGTGTACGTGAGCTTCTCGTTCTGGGAGACCGCCTGGGACAGCTGCCCCTTCGTGTCGAGGAGGCGCTCCTCGAGGGTCCGCACCCGTCGTGGTGCGTCCTGGAGACGACGCCGCAACGCGACGATCTCCTCCTCCATCGCCTCCGCCTGCGCCCGCAGCTCCACGAGCTCGGGTTCTCCCGGTGTCCCGTTCCGCTCCTGCTCGGACGTGATGGCGCTCCGACCTCCGCTCCGCCGGGCTCCACCCGGGACCTGCGGCGACCCTACACCCGCCGCGTCGCCTAGCGAACGGTGCAACGGCGGCGCTCAGTCCCCCCGGAGCGGCCGCGGGTGACGACGCTCGCGGGCGACCCCTCGGGCCGCATCGGCGCGCACGTCGTCGGGCTGGGTCTGGCTGTGCCGCTCGGCGCGGACCCGCTCCTCGTAGGCCTCGACCTCGGCGTCGATCGCCGCCGCGTCCCACCCGAGCTCGACCGACATGAGCTCTGCGACCTCACGGGCGCAGGCGACCCCGCGATGGAAGGTCTCGATGGACAGCCTCGTCCTGCGGGCGAGCACGTCGTCGAGGTGCCGCGCGCCCTCGGCCCGGCAAGCGTGGACGACCTCGGCCCGCAGATACGGACCGCCCGACCCGATGGGGCGACCGAGTTCGGCGCGCTCGGCGACGAGTCCGAGGACCGCGAGGGTGTCGGTGCCGTGCCGACGCAGCAGGTGCTCGACGACGGAGACGGGCAGGCCGGCCTCGGCGGCGAGTCGTGCGCGACGGTTCCAAACCCCCGTGAAGCCCTCGGCGCCGACGAGGGGGACGTCCTCGGTGCAGCTCGGCGCGACCGAACCGCCGAGGTTCCGTGCGACGACGTCGACCGCATCCCGCGCCATGACCCGGTAGGTCGTGTACTTCCCCCCGGCGACGGTGACGAGCCCCGGCACGGTCTGGTGCACCGCGTGCTCGCGCGACAGCGCCGAGGTCTCCTCCGACTCTCCCTCGAGGAGTGGACGCAGCCCTGCATAGACGCCCTCGATGTCCTCGTGACCGAGCGGCGACCGGAGGACGCTGTTGAGCTGACCGAGCAGGTAGTCGATGTCCGCAGCCGTCGCCGCCGGATGCGCGAGGTCGAGGTGCCAGTCCGTGTCGGTCGTACCGACGATCCAGTGCTGACGCCACGGGATGACGAACAGCACGCTCGAGGGCGTGCGCAGGATCATCCCGGAATCGGCGGGGATCCGGTCGCGAGGGACGACGAGGTGGATCCCCTTCGACGCCCGGACCCGGAGCGTGCCGCGCCCGGCCATCGACTGGATCTCATCGGTCCAGGTGGCGGTCGCATTCACCACCTGGCGGGCACGGAGCTCGACCTCCTCCCCCGTCTCGCTGTCGCGCACCACCACCCCGACGACCCGGTCGCCGGCTCGGAGCAGCCGGACCACCTGCATCGACGTGAGGATGGACGCACCGTGGGCGGCCGCCGTTCGCGAGAGCGCGACCGTGTGCCTGGCGTCGTCGACGAGCGCGTCCCAGTACCTGACCCCGCCGATCGCCGCATCGGCCCGCAACGCCGGGACGAGACGCCGAAGGGAACGAGCCCCGAGATGCCGGTGGCGGGGCAGCGCAGCGGGACCCCGTCGGGCGAAGAGGTCGTAGAGCGCGACACCCGCACCCACATAGAGACGTTCCCACCCTCGACGACGGAGCGGGTAGACGAAGCTCACCGGCGCCGCGAGGTGCGGACAGAGCCGATGCACCATCAGGCCCCGCTCCCTCAGCGCCTCCGCGACGAGCCGGAACTCCCGCTGCTCGAGGTACCGCAGGCCCCCGTGGAAGAGCTTCGAGGAACGGGACGACGTCCCCGACGCCAGGTCACGTTGCTCGACGAGGACGACACGCAATCCACGACTCGCGCTGTCGAGGGCGCAGCCTGCACCGACGACCCCGCCGCCGATGACCACGACGTCGGCCTCCGTCGCCGCGGCCGACCGGAGGTCCTCCGCCCGACGTTCCGGCGACAGGTCCGCCAAGCGATCGGTCACGGCCCCACCACGCACGGACCGGTCGACGCGGAGACGTTCGGGTCCCGCAGGAGGTCGGTGCGCGCTCGACCGATGGCGACCGCGAGATCCTCCCGTGGGAGGGCGAGGGCCACACCGGACACGTCGGGCTGCTCCAGCACCGTCAACGCGAACGCCATGCCGACCACCCCGGCGTCGGTCACGAGCGGGCTCCCGGAGTCACCCCGCTCGATCGACGCCGCCACCACGAGCACCGGACGTGGCACCGGTCGATCGAGCGGTGCCCCGTAGATGTCGGGGAGGAGCTCGCTCGTGACCTCGTCCACCCGGAACGACCGGACGACGGTCTCGTCACTCCCACCGGGATGGCCGTAGAGCTGCCCGACGGTGCTTACCGTCGCCGGCCCCGCGGCGAGCGTGAGACTCGGAAGTCCGCGATCCGCGACGGCGAGCACCGCGATGTCACGGACCGGATCGAACGCCACCACCCGCGCCTCGAGCACGACGCCCTGCGCAGCGGAGCGGACCGTGAGCGGGATCCTCCCGGTCGTCGTGCCGGCGACGACGTGGGCATTGGTCAGGACGAGCAGCTCATCGCCCACCCGGTCGATGACGAAGCCGGTCCCCTCCTGGACCCGGTGACACGCCGCCCGCTCGACCTTCACGGTCGCAGCACGTGCGACGTCGACCACCTCCGGTGCGATCAGGACCCCGACGGGGGGTTCGGTCGGTCCCTGCTCGGCGACTGCTGCGAGCAGCTCCGACCAACGACGCTCGCCGCCGAGGCTCCGCACCACACGCAGAGGATCCGGCGCCTCCGGTGCCTCGGCCTCGATGAGGGCCACGAGGCGCGACCCCTCCGCGAGTCCCGTCGTGTAGGGGTCACCCGCGCGCAACACGGGGGTCACGAACCACGCGGCGACGAGCACGACGGCGCTGCCGAGCAGGGCACCGAGCACGCCGTCGACCGATCGACCGAGCCCCGGCCGGAAGCCCGTGCGGAGCGACGAGCCGAGGAACGAGCCCATCCAACGCCCCAGCACGAGCGCGCCGACGACGGTCGCAGAGGCGACCGCAGCGAGCACCGCCCGACCGCCCGACGCCGCTGCTCGCGCTGCGAACGGGGCGAGCTGCGCGCCGACGACCACGCCGGCGGCGATCCCGACCCACCCGAGCGCACGGCGGCAGAACCCGGCGCGGAACCCGCCGAAGGCGGCACCGATCACGGCGATGAGAACCGTCACGTCGAAGGTGGACACTGCGCCCATTCTGCCGTTCTCCCCGACCCGATCGCCGCGTCAGGCGAAGCGGCGGGCGACGGAGAGGAAACCGGTGTGGGCGACCATGCGATGGTCGGGGCGCACCGACATACCCTCGATGTGCCAGCTCCGCTGCAGGATCTCCACCGTCCTCGGCGCGCCGAACCCGTGCTCCGCGAGGCTCTCGCGGAACTGTGCGGCCTGGTTGATCGTCGGGGTGTACGCCAGGATGATCCCGCCCGGATGAAGTGCCGTGGCTGCGTGCGGGACCACCTGCCAGGGCTCGGGCAGGTCGAGCACGACGCGATCGAGGTCGGTCTCGTCGATCCCCTCGTAGCAGTCCCGCAGCTCCACGCGGTAGCGCTCGAGCACCTCCTCGCCGAGGAAGGCCGTCACGTTCTTGTGGGCTCGCGCTGCGAAGTCGGCTCGCACCTCGTAGCCCACCACGTCGGCCCCTGCCCGCAGCAGCACCATCGACAGGGCGCCCGAGCCGATGCCGGACTCGAGGACCCTCGCGCCAGGGAAGATGTCGGCGAGCATCAGGATCGGGCCGAGGTCCTTCGGGTAGATGACCTGGGCGCCCCGTGGCATCTCGAGCACGAAGTCCGACAGCGTGGGTCGGAGCACCCGGAACAACCCGCCCCGCGTGGAGCGGACCTGCTCCCCCTCCTCGCGTCCGACGAGGTCGGCGTGCGGGACGATCCCCGTGTGGCAGTGGAACTCTCCGCCCTCGGTGAGGGTCACGAGGTACCGGCGCCCCTTGTGGTCGCTCAGCAGCGCCCGATCGCCGACGACGAGCGGTCCGCTCCTCATCGCCCGACCCCGGCAGTGCTCGTGATCCGCACGGGGACATCGCCCACGCCGGTCACGCGGGCCTGCAGCCGGCAGAACGCACAGGTCTCCTCCGAGGTCGGCGCCCCACAACCGGCGCAGCGACCGAGCTCCCCTCCGGGACCCTCGCCGCCGCTCCGGAAGCGTTCGGCAGCACGGTCGAGGAACCCGAAGTAGAAGGTGTGCTTCGTCCCCGGCGAACGGCGCTCCGCCTGTTCGAGCAGATCCTTGTACCCGAGGTGCCGGTTGCCGGCCGCGAGCGGGCACTCCTCGACCTGGTAGTCGATCCCCGACAGGACGCAGTAGGCCGCGGTCTCGCGTTCCGTGAGACGCACGAGGGGTTTCACCTTCCGGGGGAAGCCGTTCCCGGCGGGCAGCACGGGGGCCTGCCTTGCGAGGTAGTCGGTGTTCCACTGCAGCGCGTTGCCGAAGAGCACCGCCGCCTCGTCGTCGAGGTTGTGGCCGGTTGCGACCACGTCGTACCCACCGTCGATCGCCGCACGGTCGAAGAGATGGCGCTTCGTCAGACCGCACGACGAGCACGGCACGCGTCGGGTCGCCGCAGCGGCGGTCGGGATGTCGAACCCGTGCTCCTCCCGCACGTCGATCTCGAGGAGTCGGAAGCCCTTCGACGCTGCGAAGCGACGGACGTGTTCACCGGACACGTCGGAGTATCCGACCTCGTCGTTCGGACGCCCCTTCGGACCCGCGCCGATGCCGAGTCCGATGTAGAGCCCGTCGGCCGTGTGGCCGAGCTCGTGGAGGAGCTGCCACAGCGCAAGCGAGTCCTTGCCGCCCGAGACCGCGACGAGGACCCGGTCACCCGGGGCGATCATGTCGAAGGCCTCGATCGCCTTGCGGGTCTGGTCACGGCAGAGCCGCAGGAAATGCTCGGCACAGAAGTTGGCGTTGTGCCGCGGGACGTCGATCACCGCCGGGCCGCGGCAGACCCGACACTTCACGTCGGACCCTCCGGGCGGCCCATCCCGCCCGAGATCACCGGCCGGATCTCGATCTCGTCCTCGTCCGCGAGCATCTCATCCCCCGGGACGAGGGTCCCGTTCCGGATCACGAGCACGGACGACCGCTCGACGGAGAGCTCGTTGAGCACCCCGGCGACCGATCGCGGTCCACGGATCTCGACCTCACGGCGCGGGTTCCGCAGCAGGATCCTCATGGGCACAGTCTGGCGTCCTGGGCAGGTCCGCCGGAAGCCGTCACCGTCGGTGGTCCGCTCGCAGGGCCGCTGCGACCTCCCGGCGGAGACGGCGCGAGCCGATTCGCCGAGGGAGCGGATCCGACGTCGAGACATCGAGATGTCGACCGCTCCGCAGCGTCGTTCGGTAGATCAGCTCGGCACGCCTCCCGCTGCGACGACGCCAGAGCCGCCACGCAACTCCCGCGACGGTGAGAAGCACCCTTCGTCGCGGGTCCCTGCGGAGGGCACCGAGGATCGGCCGGGCGAGGCGAGTCGTCAGACCCATCGATCAGAGCCGGCGGATCTCGACGACGGTCGACCGCCGTCGTCCGGAGCGACGCCCGAGCACGTAGACCGCCACGATCGCCACCGTCGCAGCGATGCCACCAATGACGACCGCACGTTGCCGGGCACCCTGCACCGTCGCCGTCAGGTCGTCCTGGACCTCACGGAACTTCGCCTCGATCGCCGCCCGGTCGATCCGACCGTTCCCGTCCTGGTGGACCATGCTCATCTGCTCCCGAGGTTCTCGGACCGGGTGCGGGCCACGACCGCGCCCAGCGCTACGACGGCGATGAGCACGAGGACCAGCACGATGAGGTACGGGGCGAAGGACCAACCGCCGTCGAACGCACCACCGGTGCCGTCCTGCAGCAGGCGCAACACCCCGACCACGAGGAAGACGCCACCCAGGGCGACGAGGAGCGAGCCGATAAACCCGAACGCCAGGTAGCGACCGAGCGCGCGCAACGGATCGAGGGTCTCCTGCCGCGCATAGGCGACGAGGAGGTCCCGGAGATCCTTCACCACATCGGTCGGCGACGAGTCCGCACGAGCCACGAGTCCTCCTTCGGACCCGACAAGCCTTGCCGAGAAGAGCGCAGGTGGCAAACCTCAGGCGTCGTCGCGGCCGGCGAGCCGGTGCCGGAGCGCTCCCTCGACGTCGTCGAGGACGTCCGCGAGCACGGCGGCACGGCGAACGGCGCTGTTCGCTGCGAGGACTCGCTGTCGGTCGAAGGCGCCCAGCGGTACGAGGGAGGCCAGGTACCACAGGGCGTCGACGTCGCCGGAGGGCAGCTCGAACGTCGTCGGTGCGACCGCGAGGCCCGCCTCCGTCGCGAGCGCGAGCACCCGACGGGCCGACCCGTCGAGGGACTGGAGCACCTCCGCCGGACACGTCGCCGCACCGTCGAGGTCCTCGAAGGCCGTCACCTGGGCACACGGGTAGGGCGCATCCGGCTCCCATGCCACGACCCGGATCCGCTGCACGCCCAGAACGACGAGGCCCCAGCGTCCATCCGGGTACTGCTCCGCAGCCTCGAGGGCGACCTCCGTGCCGACATCGGTGCGCACGTCACCGCCGCCGACCTCGCTGCCGCGCTCGATGAGCACCACCCCGAACGTCCCTTCGTCGTCCCGGACGTCGGCCACGAGCGCCCGGTAGCGGGGTTCGAAGACGTGCAGCGGCAGCCGTTCCCCCGGAAGCAGAACCGTCCCGAGCGGGAACATCGGCAGCCGTCGCGTCATCCCCGTGGACCGATCCGGTCGAGGGTCGGCCCCGGGTCGAAGATCGCCATGGCGAGCGTTAACCGGTCCTCGAGGTATTTCGAGCCGTTCGCGTTCCCGTCGTTGGCGATGATCGCGAACCGGACCACCGACCCGTCGTGGCCGTCGACGACACCGGCGAGGGAGGTGATCGATCCCATCGTGCCCGTCTTCGCGTGAATTCGGCCCTCTCCGTCGGTACCTGCGAGCCGACGCCGCATCGTGCCCGACACCCCGGCGACGGCGAGGCCCTCCACCAGCGGCGACCGACGCCCGGAACGCGCGATCACCGCGTCGAGCAGCCGACAGCTGAGGAGCGACCCATCGTCGAGTCCGGAGCCGTCGCTCACCACCACACCGTCCACAGCGAACCCGTCCGCCCGGAGCCGCTCGAGCACCGCGGCCGCGCCCGCCACCGTCGATCCGGTGCCCGCAGCGACGACACCGAGCTCCTTCAGCAGCAACTCCGCGACGGTGTTTTCGCTCGTCCGGAGCAGGTACCCGACGATGTCCCGCATCGCGGGTGAGGTCAGCGACGCGACCACCCGTCGGCCCGGTGGAGCAGGCGCCGCACCACCCCCGCCGTCTACCGCGATGCCGCCGTCGGCGAGCACCTGCACGAGACGTGCTGCGCTCGCCGCAGCCGGGTCGTCGGAGCGGGCCGCCCAGGGCGAGGACGGCGCACCATCGGGCACGGCGAGGAACCCGTGGTTCACGAGGAAGGCGGACTGGGGACCGGCGACGTCCTGCGCGATCAGGCTCTCCGGCCAGTTCGGGTGGTAGCGAACGTTGTCGTAGCGGGACTCGTCCGCGAGCAGTCGCCCGGCGATCCGCTGCACGCCTGCCGCACGGAGCACATCGACGAGACCCTCCGCCGGTGTCCGCACCGCGGCGAGTTCCGCCGACGTCGCGGCGTAGTCCTCGGTCACGAGCACCGGATCGCCCGAACCGATGACGTGGAGGTCGCCCTGCAACACCCCGTTCACGACCCGGGCCGTCGTCTCGAAGGTGGTGCGGAACCGGAAGTCAGGCCCGAGGGCGGGTTCTGCGAGAACGGCGTAGGCCGTGAGAAGTTTCTGGTTCGAGGCAGGACGCAGCAGGGTCGCAGCGTTGCGGTCGAGGAGAGTCGGTCCGCCTTCGACGACGGCGAGCACGCAGGTCGTCTCGACGGGGACGTTCGCCGCGAGCTCGTCGAGGGCCGGGGCGAACTGCGCACGCCGGCCCGGCTCGACGAGCACGGATGGGAGCCTCCGTGCAGACAGAACGGGCGTCAGCGGACCCGCCGCCGGCTCCGGAACGGGCCGGGGCGGTTCCGCACCACCGGTGCGTGCTCCGAGCAGGCCGACGAGCAGGAGGAGCGTAGCGACCGCCCCGAGAACTGCGGGGCCCCGACCTCGACTCATCCGCGCTCGAGGCGACGAGCGTGCCGCCACATGTGGTGCATGGCCCTCACCGCTCGTTGCGGCGTCGGATAGCAGTACCGGCCGGTCTCCCGCACCGTCGCCGGTCCGGGATTCGTCGGGTCGGCAACGGCGAGCTCACTCGCAACCAGGACGGGCTTCCCCGTCGAGACCGACACGTCGGCTGCGGTGCGGGCGTAGCGCGCGTCCTGCCGCTCGTGGAAGTCGACGATCCGCTCGAGCCCGTGATCGGGGTAGAAGCGTCCCGTCTTGTTGATTTTCGCCTGGTTCGACTGGATGCCGACGCCGAGGAGGATCACCGCGTCGACGTCGGGGTGCGCTGCGACCAGCTCGAGCACCTCGGGGATCGTGTCCCTCGTCTCCGCACCGGCAAGGTCCACGGGGTTCGAGCGGCTCCATCGGGGCGGGAGCTTCGCGTCGATCGACCGGCGGAGATCGTCGGGCAGGGCGACCAGCTCGAGATCCGACCCCGCGATCGCATCGGCGGTGACGACTCCCCAGCCGCCGGCCGTGGTCACCACCACCACCCGAGGTCCCTTCGGCAGAGGTTGCGTGGCGAACGACGCAGCGGTGTCGAAGGCCTCCTCGACCGTTGCCGCCCGGGTCACACCCGCCTGGCGGCACGCCCCGTCGAAGACCCGGTCGTCGCTCGCCAGCGAGCCGGTGTGGCTCGCTGCCGCCCGTGCTCCACCCGCTGTCGCGCCCCCCTTGTAGACCACGACCGGCATACGGGTCGTGATCGATCGCATGCGTTCGAACCAGCCACGCCCGTCCTCGCCCACCCCCTCGAGGTACGCGAGCCCGACACTCGTCTCCGGGTCGTTCGAGAACCAGTCGACGTAGTCGACGACCGACGCCATCGCGGCGTTCCCGGCGGAGATGCCCCGTGAGATCCCGACGCCGGACGACGACGCGAGGTTCATGAACGAGGAGACGAGGTTGCCCGACTGGCTCGCCGCACCGATGCGACCGCGCACCGGATTCGGGCCGACGATCTGCGCGCAGAGGCGCGCCGGGGTCGACACGAGCCCTTGGCCGTTCGGGCCGGCCACGAGCACGCCGAGCTCACGGGCGAGGGCCACGAGATCCTCCTCGTCCCGACGCCCCTCGGGCCCGGACTCGCCGTAGCCGGCCGTGGTGAAGAAGAAGGCCTTCACCCCACGCGACGCCCCGTCACGCAGCACGTCGGCTGCAGCACCTTTGGGCGTGCAGACCATGCACAGGTCCGCAGCGCCATCGGGCAACTCGGCGAGCGTCGGGATCGTCGGGATCCCGAGAATCGACCCGCCGTCCCGGTTGGTGGCGAAGACCCGACCCTCGTACCCGCCGGCGAGCACGTTGTGCAGGCTCACGAACCCGAACTTGCCGGGGTGGCTCGACGCGCCCGCCACCACAACCCCACGGGGATCGAAGAGGGCCTGGAACTGTTCGGCGGTGGGTCGGGTCATGCGGATGCCAACTCGACGAGCGCGTCCACAGCCACCGGGCGGCCGTCGACGACGATGAGCGGGTTCAGGTCGACCGATCGGATCTCCGGATCCATTGCGGCGTCAGCGAGCGCCAGCAGCACGGTCACGACGGCGTCCCGGTCGACCGCCGGCTCGCCACGGAACGGACCGAGCAGCGCCTGGGTCCGCAGGTCGTCGAGCATCTCGAGCGCATCGGACGCGGTGAGGGGTGCGAGTCGGATCGACACGTCGGCGAGTGCCTCGGCGAGCACCCCACCCACCCCGAGCACCACCGTCGGCCCGAACTGCGGGTCCTGCGCCACACCGGCGATGAGCTCCCGGTTCCCCTGGAGCATCTGGGCGACGAGGACCTCGACCGGACCGTCCTCGGGGGTGGCCTTCGCGAGCAGCTCCGACGCCGCCTGCTCCACCGCTGCGCGATCGGTGAGCCGGAGACGAACGAGCCCCCGCTCGGTCTTGTGGGCGATCCCGTCGCCGTTGAGCTTCACCACCACCGGGAACCCGAGGCGCTCGGCGGCGGCACCGGCGGCGACGGCATCGGGGACCAGGTCCTCCCGGGGGAACGGGATGCCGTACCGGGCCAGAACTGCCTTGGATTCGGCCTCGGAGAGCGTCGAGGAGGTCGCTGCGGTCACGGTTCGGGAGCCTAAACGGTGCGCGCACGGGCGGCGGTGACGGCCTTGCCGGCTGCGTTCGTCGTGGCACCGGGATGCGGCGTTAGGGTCACAGACGATGAGCAGCCTCCCCGACGTCTCGGACACCTTCGACCCTGCCGCCTGGCGCGAGGTGCCCGGGTTCGACTTCACCGACATCACCTACCACCGGGCCGTCGACCACGGCACCGTGCGGATCGCCTTCGATCGCCCCGAGGTCCGCAACGCGTTCCGACCCCACACCGTCGACGAGCTCTACCGGGCGCTCGACCACGCGCGCATGACCCCCGAGGTCGGCTGCGTGCTGCTCACGGGCAACGGCCCATCCCCGCGCGACGGCGGCCACGCGTTCTGTTCCGGCGGCGACCAACGAATCCGCGGGCGTGACGGCTACCGCTATGCGGAGGGCAGCACCGCCGACACGATCGATCCGGCACGGGCCGGCCGGCTCCACATCCTCGAGTGTCAGCGCCTCATCCGCTTCATGCCCAAGGTCGTGATCTGCGTGGTCAACGGTTGGGCCGCCGGGGGTGGCCATTCGCTTCACGTCACGAGCGACCTCACCCTCGCCTCGCTCGAGCACGCGCGGTTCAAGCAGACCGACGCCGACGTCGGCAGCTTCGACGGCGGGTTCGGTTCCGCCTACCTCGCCCGCATGGTCGGCCAGAAGTTCGCCCGGGAGATCTTCTTCCTCGCGGAGGAGTACGACGCCGAGACGATGCACCGCATGGGTGCGGTCAACCGGGTCGTCCCCCACGCCGAGCTCGAGAGGGTCGCGCTCGACTGGGGCCGGCGGATCAACGGCAAGTCGCCGACCGCGCAGCGCATGCTCAAGTACTCCTTCAACCTGATCGACGACGGCCTCGTCGGCCAGCAGATCTTCGCCGGTGAGGCGACCCGGTTGGCCTACATGACCGACGAGGCGGTCGAGGGCCGGGACGCCTTCCTCGAGAAGCGGGCGCCGGACTGGTCCCGCTTCCCCTGGTACTTCTGAGCCGGCGTCAGTTCTCGATCAGGTAGCCGCGCTCGTCGCGCCGCTCCGGCCCGTTCACACGGGCGCGCCCGTCGCCGAACTGCGCGTCGCGTTCGGCGAGCGTCGCCCGGAGCCCCTTCTCCTTCACGTTCCTCCGGAACTGCTCCATCGCCGTCGAGGCGAGGTGCCCGCGTGCGTCGTTCTCCGCCGAGAGCCGTTGCAGGGTCCGGGCGCCCATGAGCTCCATGCCCAGGTTCACGATCCGCTTGTTGGCCGCCAACAGGTCGGTGTCGATCATGGCGAGACGCGCCGCAAGACCGTCGACCTCGTCGGCGAGGTCGGCGGAAGGGACGGCCTTGAGGACCAGACCGAGCTGCTGGGCCTCGGCGCCGGTCACGGTGTCACCCGTGAGCATGAGCCGCTTCGCCCACTGCGGGCCCACGTGGTAGAGCCAGAAGTTCGTCGGCAACGCTCCGAGGTCACGGGCAGGCGGGAACCCGAACCTGGCGTCCTCCGCAGCGATCACCATGTCGCACAGGAGCGCGATGTCACACCCGCCGGCGAGGCACCACCCGTGCACCTGCGCGATGACGGGCTTGTGCATGTCGAAGATCGCCATCCGGAGACGCTGTGAGCGTTCGAGCTGCCAGGCGTCGTCGTCGAAGGACCGCACGCCTCGGCGCCCCTCGGCGAGCGGCGGCGCCCCGAGCAGGTCGTACCCCGCCGAGAAGCACGTCCCGGCCCCGCGGATGACCACCGAGTGCACCTCGGTGTCGTCATCGGCGTCCCAGAGCGCCTCGTGCAGTTCCTCCTGCATCCGGAACGTGATCGCGTTCCGCTTCTCCGGGCGGTCGAGGGTGATGCGCGCCGTTCCCCCGGCCACCTCGTACCGGATCTGCTCGTAGCCGTCCATGGCCGCCGACCCTAGACCCCGGTCGATAGCCTCGCCCTGTGCACATCCTCGCCGCCCTGTTCCTCGACGACATCCAGATGCGCCAGGCGGCCGGACCGTCGACCCGGATCGACCTCCTCGGCGTCCAGTTTTCCGCCGTGGCGCCCCAACCGCTTCCCTACGTCTGGGCGGCGCATCTCGTCGTCCTCGTCCACTGTCCCACGGATCACCAGGGGTTCTCGGCGCTCACCGTGGAGTTCTTCCGCGACGACGTCGAGGTCGCCCGGAACGTGCAGCCCCTCCAGATCGAGCCCGGCCGGTTCGGTCGGCAGCTCGTGCGGCCGGAGATCACCTTCTCCGAGCCGGGGACCATCGAGGCTCACTGCAGGATCGACGCCGGTCCGACGACCGTGGTCCCCTTCACCCTGCTGCCGCCCATCGGGTGACGACGACCGCCCTCGCCTGGTCGGCGCACCCCGACCCCGCGCACGCGCTCGGGGACGCGGTCGGTGATCTGCTCGCCGCGTCGGCGCGGCGGCCCGAGGTCGCTCTCGTGCTCATCGACCCCGCAGGGGCCGACCACGCCGGTGCGATCGTGCGGGCCGTGCAGCAACTCCTCGCGCCCGACCGGCTCGCCGGGATCGTCGCGCCGATCGTGCTCCCGGCGCAGGTGGCGGCGGTCGTGCCGACCATCGCCGTGTGGGCCGTCGTTCGCCCGAGCGCGTCGGCGTCACCCGGCCGTCGGACCACGATCACCTTCCACGAGGGCGACGACACCGAGCCGGCACCCGTCGAGACCCCCGACGTCGGGCCGACACCGTCCGTGCAGATCGTGCTCCCCCGACGAGCCGGCTCGGAGACGCCGAGACTGTGGACCGTCACCGGACCCGCTCCGGGGGGCCTGCTCCGACTGGAGATGCCGGTGCGGGTCGTCGGCCTCGCGACCACGAGCGGAGGGACCCGTGGCGGTCGCCGCACGACCCGTGTCCCCTGCGCCGCGGACACCCACGGCGAGCCGCTCACGTTCACCACGGCGACCCGCCGCCCCCGACCGCCGGACCGGGGGGTCGCCGTACCGGTCGACGCGTTGATCCTGCGGAGCCCCGACCGTTCGGGTCACCATCACACCCCCGCATCCGTGGCATTGTTCCCCGAGCCCCCGGAGGAACCAGCGTGAACGCCCCTGAACCGCTCGCCGTCGATCCCGCACTCGAACGGCTCGCCGTCGATGTCGTCCGCGGCCTGTCCATGGACGCCGTGCATGCCGCACGGTCGGGCCACCAGGGCACGGCGATGGCCCTTGCCCCGCTCGCGCACGTGCTCTTCAGCAGGATCATGCGCTACGACGCAGCCGACCCGACCTGGCCCGACCGCGACCGGCTCGTCCTCTCGGGCGGCCACGCGTCGATCTTGCTCTACAGCTATCTGTTCCTCACCGGCCACGGCCTCGAGCTCGACGACCTGCGTGCCTTCCGGCAGTGGGGATCACGGACGCCCGGCCATCCCGAGGCCGGGCACACGGCCGGCGTGGAGGTCACGACCGGGCCGCTCGGACAGGGCCTCGGGAACGCGGTCGGCATGGCCATCGCCGAACGGTGGCTGCGGGCGACCTTCGGTGCGGACCTGTTCGACCACCGCATCTGGGTCATCGCCGGCGACGGCGATCTCATGGAGGGGATCAGCCACGAGGCGGCCTCGCTCGCCGGCCACCTCGGACTGGGGCGGCTCGTGGTCGTCTACGACGACAACCGCATCACGATCGACGGCTCGACCGACCTCGCGTTGAGCGACGACGCCGCAGCGAGGTTCCGGGCGTACGGGTGGCACGTCATCGAGTTGGGCGAGGCCGCAGAGGACCTCGGCGCCATGGAGGCGGCGCTGCGTGATGCGGCGTCGGTCGAGGACCGTCCGACCCTCGTCGTCCTGCGCTCCCACATCGGCTACCCCTCGCCCCGCACCGACGACCACGCTGCGCACGGGTACGCCCTCCTCGACGACGAGATCCGCACCACGAAGGCGACGCTGGGGCTCCCGCCCGAAGAGACGTTCCACGTCCCGAGCGACGTCCTCGACTACTACCGCTCGGTCGGAACCCGGGGCTCGGCGATCCGTTCGGCATGGGAACAGCGCTTCGCGGCCGGCCGCGACGCGACCCTCGACGCGTGCCTCGCGTCGACCGGCCTCCCCGGCTGGGACGCGTCGCTACCGACCTTCGGCGCCGGCGAGCAGATCGCAACCCGGGTCGCGTTCGAGCGGTGCCTCGCGGCCGTCGCAGAGGTCGTACCGGGCCTCCTCGGCGGCGGGGCGGACCTCACCGGGAACACCGGGACCCGACTGCCGGGGGCGGTTCTGCAGAGCTCGGCGACCCCGCACGGCCGCCAGATCGCGTTCGGCGTCCGTGAGCACGCCATGGCCGCCACCTCGGTCGGGATGGCACGCCACGGTGGCGTGATCCCCTTCGGCGGGACGTTCCTCGTCTTCGCCGACTACGCACGCCCGTCGGTCCGCCTCGCCGCGCTGTCCGGCGCGAAGGTCCTCTTCGTGTGGAGTCACGACTCGGTCGGTGTCGGCGAGGACGGGCCCACGCACCAGCCCGTCGAGCAGGTTGCGTCGTTGCGGGTGATCCCCGGACTCGTCGTGCTGCGCCCCGCGGACGCCACCGAGACGGCCGGCGCCCTGCGCGCCGCGATCGACCACGACGGACCCACCGCGCTCGTGCTCACGCGCCAGAACGTGCCCGTTCTCGATGGCACCGACGCCGACGCCGTCATCACCGGTGGGTACGTCGTCCGGCCGAGCGGGCGGACTCCCGACGTCGTGCTCGTCGCGACCGGCAGCGAGGTGCACCTCTGCGTGGAGGCGGCAGCGATCCTCGACGGGGAGGGTGTGGCCGCCCAGGTCGTCTCGCTGCCCTCCTGGGAGCTCTTCGCCCGACAGTCGGCCGAGCATCGTGCGGCCGTCCTGCCGGCGGGCGTCCGCACCATCGCGGTCGAGGCCGGGAGCAGCTTCGGTTGGGATCGGTACGCGGACGAGGTGATCGGGATCGACCGCTTCGGGGCGAGCGCACCCGGAGCCGAAGTGCTGCGGCGCTTCGGATTCACCGCCGAGGCCATCGCCGAACGGGTCCGCAGGGGCCGAGGGGCCTGACCGCCCCGGCGCCCCGAGCCGGGAGCGGCCCGCCGCTAACCTCGGCGCCGTGAGCACCCGTCTGCAGCAACTGCACGATCAGTTCGGCCAGTCACCGTGGCTGGACAACCTCCGTCGAGACTGGCTCGACTCGGGCGAGATCGCCGCCTGGGTGGCCCGGGGCGTCCGTGGGATCACCTCGAACCCGTCGATCTTCGCCAAGGCGATCGGTGGGTCGTCGGACTACGACGAACAGCTTGCCGCGTCGCTGCGCGTCTCCTCCTCGGTGACGGGGGCCTACTGGGACCTCGTCTGCGCCGACGTGACCCGCGCGCTCGACGTGCTCCGTCCACTGCACGACTCCTCCGGCGGCGAGGACGGGTACGTCTCCGTCGAGGTCGATCCCGCCCTCGCCCACGACACCGAGGGCACCGTCGCTGCGGCTCGGTCCCTCGCGGCGCGCATCGACCGGCCGAACCTCTTCGTGAAGGTGCCGGCCACGGAGGCGGGGATCCCCGCGATCCGAACCCTCACCGCCGAGGGCATCAGCGTGAACGTCACCCTGATCTTCGCGATCGATCGGTACCGGTCGGTCATGGAGGCCTACCTCGGAGGACTCGAGGACGCACCCGATTCCGTGGTACCGACCGTGCGCTCCGTGGCGAGCTTCTTCGTGAGCCGCGTCGACGCAGAGGTCGACAAGCGCCTCGACGGCCTCGGCAGCCCGGAGGCGCTCGCCCTTCGGGGACGTGTCGCCGTCGCCAATGCACAGGTGGCGTACGACGAGTTCGTCGCCACGTTCTCCGGCGACCGATGGGATGCGTTGCGGCGACGCGGCGCGAACCTGCAGCGGCCACTGTGGGCGTCGACCTCGACGAAGAACCCCGCCTATCCCGACACCCTGTACGTCGACGAGCTCATCGGCCCGTCGAGCGTGAACACGCTGCCGGACGACACCCTGGTTGCGTTCCTCGACCACGGCACCCTCGCACGGACCATCGACCGCGACCCGGGTGCGGCGCGTGCCACCCTCGAGGCCTGCCGAGCCGTCGGCATCGACCTCGCCGCGGTCACCGACCAACTCGAGGCCGAGGGCGTCGCCGCCTTCCGGAAGAGCTTCGACGACCTGATCGCCACGCTCGAGGCCAAGGCGACGACGATGCGCACCGCCTGACAGTTCCGGCATCGGCGGCCGGCCCGTCGTGCTAGGGTCCGTTCTGTGACAGAACTGACTCGGCAGGACGTGGGGGGGCGACCCCTCGCCGAGCTGATGCGCCTCGCCGCGGCACGCCGCGACGAGCGCACCGGCCGACGGGTGACCTACTCCCCCAAGGTGTTCATCCCGCTGACGAGGCTCTGTCGGGACAAGTGCCACTACTGCACCTTCGCCCAGCCACCGAACAAGGTCGACCAGCTCTTCCTCGAACCGGCCGACGTGCTCCGGATCGCCCGCGCCGGCGCCAGGCAGGGCTGTCACGAGGCCCTTTTCACCCTCGGCGAGCGCCCCGAGCTGCGCTACCCCGCTGCGGCCGACTGGCTCGCCGAACGCGGCTACCGCTCGACCGTCGACTACCTCGCTGCGATGTGCCAGCTGGTGCTCGACGAGGTCGGCATCCTCCCCCACGCCAACGCCGGGGCACTCCACGCGCCCGAGCTCGCCGCACTGCGGCCGGTCTCACCCTCCCAGGGGATGATGCTCGAGTCGCTCAATCCCGCTCTCGCCTGCCACGAGGGATCACCGGACAAGGAACCATGGCGACGCCTCGGGACCCTCGAGGCCGCAGGCGAGCTCGCCATCCCCTTCACCACGGGCATCCTCGTCGGGATCGGTGAATCCCGCGACGACCGGATCGACGCTCTGGTGGCCATCGCGGACGCGCACCGTCGGCACGGCCACGTGCAGGAGGTCATCGTCCAGAACTTCCTGCCGAAGGTCGGCACGCGGATGCGGCGACGGGGCGCATGTCCGCCCGACGACTACCTCGAGGCGATCGCTCTCGCCCGGCTCCTGCTGCCCCTCGACATCGCCGTGCAGGCGCCGCCGAACCTCACCGACGACTTCGGGGTCCTGCTCGACGCCGGTACCGACGACTGGGGCGGGGTCTCCCCCGTCACCCCCGACCACGTCAACCCTGAACGACCGTGGCCGGACCTCGAACGCCTCCGTGAGGTGACCGAGGACCGTGGCTACACGCTCGCTCCGAGACTGACCGTCCACCCCACCCATCTCGCGGATCCCGCTCGGTGGATCGATCCGGCGCTGCACTTCGCCGTGCTCGACCACGCCGACGCCGAACTGCTCGCGCGCGACGATCCCGGTGCATTCTTCCGGCAGCGCACGGAGTTCGTGCGGGATGGCGCCGGCAGTGACGGCGCGGACGTCGTCGTCATCGGCGACCGGTCCACGTCGTGGTACTCCGGAGCGAACGCCCACCCGCCGCGCATCGTCCCGGGCCGCGGCGCCGCAGGCGGCCCGGTGGGCGAGGTGCTCGCCGGTGTGCTCGCCGGCGAGGAGCCCGGAATCCCGGAACTCGTGACGCTCTTCGGCGCTCGTGGGCCCGAGGTCGTCTCGGTGTGCGAGGTCGCCGACGAGCTCCGACGGGACGCCGTGGGCGACGTCGTGACGTGGGTGCACAACCGCAACATCAACTACACGAACGTCTGCACGTTCAAGTGCCGGTTCTGCGGTTTCTCGAAGGGTCCGCTGTCGCTCAACCTCCGCGGGACGCCGTACCTGCTCACGCTCGAGGACATCGCCGAGCGGGTGCGCGAGGCGTGGGACCGCGGCGCGACCGAGGTCACCCTCCAGGGCGGCATCCACCCGGACTTCGACGGCGACTACTACATCGACGTGTGCCGGGCGGTGAAGGAGGCTGCGCCGGACATCCACGTCCACGGCTTCACCGCACTCGAGGTCACCGAGGGCGCCCGACGACTCGGCGAGCCGCTCGATCGCTACCTACGCCGTCTCATGGACGCGGGTCTGCGCAGCCTGCCCGGCACGGCGGCCGAGATCCTCGACGACGAGATCCGGTCGATCCTCTGCCCGGACAAGATCACCACCGACGAATGGCTCGACTGCCACCGCACCGCCCACGAGGTCGGCCTGCGGTCCAACGTCACCATCATGTTCGGCTCCGTCGAGTCACCGCTCCACTGGGCCCGGCACCTCGTGCGGACCCGTGACCTGCAGCGACGAACGGGCGGCTTTACCGAGTTCGTCCCCCTGCCCTACGTGCACATGGCCGCACCGCTGTACCTCCAGCACCGGTCGCGCCGGGGTCCGACCTTCCGTGAGACCCTCCTCATGCACGCCGTCGGACGCATCGCCTACCGCGGCGCCATCGACAACGTGCAGGCGAGCTGGGTGAAGATCGGCTTCGACGGGGTGACCCAACTCCTCCGGTCCGGGGTGAACGACCTCGGCGGAACGCTCATGGACGAGAACATCTCGCGTGCCGCCGGGGCCTCCCACGGCCAGGGAGCGGAGATGGAGGACTTCCGCTCGGTCGTCGAGCCGCTCGGTCGCCGTCTCGAGGAACGCACCACGCTCTACGGGCGGGTCGCCCGGACCGGCTGAGCACGCCGGAGCGTCGTCTCCTCAACCCGCGTCGTCGCCGTCGTCACGGAGCAGCGAGGCTGCCCGCTCGACGGACCGTCGCGCCCGGGTGATCCGACGTTCGATCTCGACGCGGCCGCTCCGACCTTCCTCCACGGCCGCCCGCAGGGCGACGATCGCCGCTTCGGCGAGCTCCTCGGCGAACGCGTCGAGACGCGCTGCGAGGTCGTCCAGATCGGCCACGTCAGGCCCGTCCGCCGTGGATGGCCTCGTCGACGAGCTGCACGGGATGGCAGACGTCGAGACCCGCTGCGCTGAGGTGGAGCGAACAGCCCGGGTTCGCGCTCGCCACGAGCGACACCCCCGATCGCCCGACGGCAGCGACCTTCCGCTCACGGATGTCGCCGGCGAGTTCGGGCTGGAGCACCGCATAGGCGCCGCCCGCACCGCAGCACAGGCCGTCGTCGTCGAGTTCCACGAGGTCGACGAACGGCGCGAGCAGCGTTCGCACGGACAGGTGCACCTTCTGCACGTGCCGGAGATGACAAGGATCCTGCACGGCGACCCGACGCCGGATCCGGTCGTGCCGCGCGAGCGGGGCGAGACGGTCGACATGACGCGCGAGCCATTCATCGATGTCGACCACCCGAGCGGCGAACCGCTCGGCCTCGGGTGTGCCGAGCAGATGGCCGAGATCCTTCAACTGGGCACCGCAACCGGCTGAATCGACGAGGATCGGCGCATCCCCGGGGAAGGCGCGCATCGTCGCTTCGGCCTGCACCCGGGCGACGTCGAGGAGTCCGGCGTGGGTCGCGAGCGCACCGCAACATCCACCCCCACGGACCGGACGAGGGAGCGAGACACCGACCCCCGCCGCCCGCAGCACACGCAACGCCGCCCGGTGGACGTCGCGCTGCCAGGCGTCCATCACGCAGCCGGTGTAGAGCCACACGTCCGAACCGGATGGCTCGAGCGGACGCTCTCGGAGCGGCAGCCGGTCGGGAAGACCGAGCCGTCGCGACGGGACGAGGCGGACTCGCTGGCCGACCGCGAGGAGTCGCGACCCCACGACGACCGCCCGGTGGGCGGAGAGCATCCGGTACCCGATGCGACGCCACCACGGCTGGTAGCCCGGGACCGCACCCCCGGCGAGCGTGGAACGGGTGCCCTCCATGAGCCGCCCGAAGGGCACGCCGGACGGGCACGCCGTCTCGCACCCTCGGCACTGGACGCAGGTGTCCATCATGTCGACGAAGCTCGCCTCGACGGGCTTCGCCCCAATGTGCACCTGGCGCATCGCCTCGATCCGCCCCCGGGGCGAGTAGCGCTCCTCGCCCGTGATGCGGAACGTCGGGCAGTGGGGCAGGCACAGCCCGCAGCCCACACAGGACGCGAGGTCGTCGTCGTGCACGTGGAGCATCAGGAGCGCCTCGGGTCTCGGCCGGGGTTGAGGCGGCCGTGCGGGTCGAAAAGGTGGAAGAGCCGAGCGTGGAGCTCCTCGACCGCCGGGTCGAGCGCCGGCCGTGGGATCTCCCAGGAGGCGTGCACCACGCCGGCTCCGACCTCCGCTACGAAGCGACCCGACGCTCCCCCACCGAGCCCCCGCAGCTCGCGCGGTCGCAATGACCCGCGATGCGGAGGCAACTCGGGTGGGCCGTCCGTCGGAGCGAGACCCGCCGAGGAACAGAGCGTCGCCTCGGCCTTGACATCGCGGTCGTAACCGTCGAGACGCACCCAGGTCGTCACCCCGTCCCAGAGGATCGATGTCGGACGGTGCAGGCGATCACGAAGCACGAAGGGGTCGGTTGTGCCGGCGAACCACTGGGTCCGCTCCGGCAGGGGGCGGGTACGGAGCAGCAGGTCGGCGAACAGGCCCAGCCGACCGAGTGAGCCGACGAGCAGACGAGCGAGGTCGAAGCCGGTCACGTTCTTCACCGTCGGACCGCCGGCGGTGACGAGCAGGCCCTCGGCGGTGACGATGCGGGCCTGCAGCAGGGTCTCCCGCAGGTGACCGCGGCCGAGTCGATCGATGCCGCTGTGCCCCACGGCGAGCACACCCCCGACGGTCGAGCGGCCGGGTGCGGGGTCGGGGAGAGCGACGGTCTGGCCGATACCGGCGAGATGTTCCTGCAGCACCGACACGGTCGTGCCCGCACGTACGAGGACGATCATCTCGGCCGCGTTCGCCTCGACCACGCCGATCGGAGCCCGAACGATTCTGGCCGCAGGATCTGGCGCGCCGCCGACCTCCCACTGCGACCGTCCGCCTTCGACGACGACCGCGTCGTCGGCGCTGCCACCCACCGCCTCGGCGAAGGCGAGCAGTTCAGGGTCGCGGACGATCCGCCCCTCGAGGGGGGCGAGGAGTTCGGACGACCCCGTCACACCCACACACCCGACGCGAGCAGGCGCTCACGGTGCGCGGCGTCGAGGTGCGCGATGTCGCCACAACGCGAACCCTCGGGCAGGAGCTTCTCGGGGTTCGCGATGCCCTCGGGATCGAAGGCCTCCCGGATCCGGGCCTGTGCGTCGAGGTCCTGCTGGGTGAACTGCCATCCCATGAACGGCTTCTTCTCGAGACCGATGCCGTGCTCACCGGAGAGCACCCCTCCCGCTTCGAGGGAGACACGGACGATCTCCTCGCCCGCGGCATGCACCCGGTCGAGAACCCCTGGCTCACGAGCGTCGAACACGAGGAGCGGGTGCAGGTTCCCGTCGCCTGCGTGGAAGACGTTCATCACGATGAGGTCGTGGCGGTCTGCGATCTCGTAGACCTTCGAGAGCACCTCGAGGAGGCGGGTCCTCGGCACGACGGTGTCGTGGAGGTAGTAGTTCGGTCGGATCCGGGCGACCGCCCCGAACGCCGTCTTGCGGCCCTTCCAGAGCAGCATCCGTTCGGCCTCGTCGACGGCGATCCGCACCGTCCTGGCACCATGATCGGTACAGACCCGCTCGACGATCGCCCGTTCGGCGTCGACCCCGCCGGGAAGTCCGTCGACCTCGACGAGCAGGATCGCCCCGGCGTCGGTCGGATAGCCCGCGTGGACGAACGCCTCGGCCGCCTGAGTGATCCGCTGGTCCATCATCTCGATCGCTGCGGGGACGACGCCGGCCGCCACGATCGCGGAGACCGCTGCGACCGCGTCGAGCGGATCGAGGAAGTCGGCGAGCAGGGTGAGCACGGCCGGTGGATCGGGGGTCAGCCGCACGGCGACCCGCGTGGTGATACCGAAACAGCCCTCGCTGCCGACGAACGCCCCGCGCAGGTCGAGACCGGCCGGCTCGGCATCGAGCCCACCGAGGACCGTGACGTCGCCGTTCGGCAACACGACCTCGAGCGCGACGACGTGGGCCGAGGTGACCCCGTACGCGAGACAGTGCGGACCACCGGAATTGTTCGCGACGTTGCCGCCGACCGAGCAGGACTGCTGGCTCGAGGGGTCGGGCGCGAAGTGGTATCCGTGCCGCCGGAGCGCCCGGGTGAGATCGAGGTTGAGCATCCCCGGTTCGACCCAAGCGATGCGGTCCTCGAGATCGACCTCGACGAGCTGCTGCATCTTCGTCGTGACGATCAGGACCGGACGTCCGAGCGGCACGGCCCCACCGGCGAGTCCGGTGCCGGACCCCCGCACGGTGAACGGACGACCGAACTGCCGGGCGATCCGCACGCAGCTCTGCACCTCGGCGGTCGTGCACGGGAAACACACGGCGACTGCGTCGCCCCGCAGTAGCGAGGCGTCACGTCCGTAGAGGGCGAGCTCGAGATCGTCGGTGTGGACCCGATCGGCGGAGAGCGCCGCGCGCAACGCGTCGACGACCTCCCCGTCCGACCGCTCAGCGGTCGTCGTCGTCCTCGGCGTCGTCATCGTCGTAGGACTCCGGGCCCCCGGACTCGGACTGCAGACTCTCGAGCAGGCTGTCGAAGTCGATATCTGACGAGCGCTTCATGGCTCGTGCCTCTTCGAACCGGCGATGACGACCCTTTTTCACGGGCCAGCTCCCCATGGTGTGCGACTGGATGACGATGCTAGCACGTTCGACGAGACCCACCGCCAAGCCAAACGACTGTTCTTATCTTTCGTGCTGTCTGGGCACTTCTCGAACTCATTCCGACGCCCCGAACGACCGACCTGATCGCTCCTCGAGACGAAGCCGGCCACCGTCGAAGACGAGGGAGGCCTCCCCGCGGAGGAGAGCTCCGACTTGCCGGCCGACGAGGTCGGCGCGCCAGCCGCTCGTGAGACGTCCCGTCGGCTGGCGCCGCAGCAGGTCCTCGAGGTCACCCCGTGTGGCCAGCATGCCCGCATCGAGCTCGAGGTCGCGGGCGAGCTGGCTCACCCAGGACGACAGGAGCCCCACCGCACCGCGGATCTCGGCGTCGACACCGTTGGCCGCCGCCGCCGGCGGGTCAGGCGGCGGGCCGTCCACGCCTCGCCGCACCGCGGCGAGCAGGTCGTCGAGCACGGCGGGTCGGAGCGAGCGCTCGTCGAGGCCCCGGATCCCGCGCAGGTCCTCCGCCCGCGCCGGTACCCGCTGTGCGATCCCCGCGACCGCGAGGTCGGACACCACGTGCCGCACCGGGATGTCGAGGGTCGCTGCCCGCCGCTCCCGCCACGCCGCGACCTCACGGGCGACCCCGAGCGCCCGCCCTCGGAGCTGGCGGACCTCCTTGATCCGCAGGTACGCCTCCTCCGGCCGGCGGCCACCGCGTGAGCGTCGGAGGAGCAGCTCGCATTCGTCGAGCGCCCAGGCGAGTCGCCCACGGCGTTCGAGGTCCGCTGCGAGGTCCCGCCACAGGGGCAGCAGGTTCACGACGTCGGATGCGGCGTAGCGGAGCTGCTCGGGTCGAAGGGGCCGCTGCAGCCAGTCCGTGAGCCGGTCACCCTTCGGCAGGCTCGATCCGAGCCGACGGTCGTGCAGATCCGACAGCGAGGGCGTGCTCATTCCGACGAACCCGGCGGCGATCTGCGTGTCGACGAGTCGTTCGGGAACCGTGCCGCACGCCAGCTCGAGCACCTCGAGGTCCTGGGACGCCGCGTGCAGAACGGCGACGCCGGGGCCTGCGAGGACTCGGGCGAGCGGGGCGATGTCGACGGCGAGCGGGTCGACGAGCGCAATGCCCCCGTCCCAGGCGAGCTGCAGGAGCGCGAGCTTCGGGAAGTAGGTGCGCTCCCGGTGGAACTCGGTGTCGAGGGCGTACGCGTCGGCCTCTGCGAGCTGTTCGAGCACGGCGGCGAATTCTGCCTCTGTCGCGACCACCGGTGGGGCGGACACGTCGAGGACGGGCTTCACCGCTCCTCGTCGCACGGGCGTCAGTCGCCCGCGCCGTGTGCGGTGGGCAGATCCGCCTCGACCCAGGCGAGCGTGCCGCCGGCGACGTTGACGGCTTCGATGCCTGCTGCCCGCAAGGCCTCGCAGGCCCGCATGCTCCGCGCCCCGCTCCGGCAGATCACGTGGACCACCTCGCCGCGCGGGAACTCCGCGAGCCGTTCGGTCACGGACCCGAGCGGGATCAGCTTCGCCGCGATCGCGCGGACCTCGGCGAACTCGTCCGGCTCACGCACGTCGATGAGGACCCCACCGGCGTCGACCGCCGCTGCGGCCGTACGGACGTCCACCTCAGGAGCCGCTGCTTCCACGTCTGACCACCCATCGTCTGCCGCCGTCCGCCGGCAGCACGCTCGGAGCCTACCGACCGTCGGTCGGCAGCAGCTGATCCCCTCCGGGGAGCTGCCACGGCTCGTCCGCGTCGACGAGCCGCTCGGGGTCCAGACCCTCCACCGGGACCCACCTGGCGCCCTCGAAGCCCCGACGAACGGCACGTTCGCCCACCGTGAACGCCGATTCGAGGCGGGGAAGCACCCGTCGCCGGAACGCGGCGGTCAGCAGTTGCGGTCGGCCGTCGTCCGCAACGGGAGCTGCAGCCTCGGCGTCGGGCGCAGCGCCGAGCGCCCCAACGACGGCCCGGATCTCCACCGGCCCGATGTTCCACAGATCGCACGCCAATACGACCACGATCTCCACCTCGGCGTCGCCTCCCCGCAGGGCGGTCACGACCCCGCCGAGCGGTCCCTCGCCGGGATACCGGTCACGTTCCACGGCGAGCCCATGGGCCCCGAGGACGGCCTCGTCCCCACCGACCGCCCGCACCGAGACCGCACCCGCAGCGGTGAGCGCCCGGGCGACCCGGACCGCCAGGGGGACACCGTCGACCGGGACGCACGCCTTGTCCCTGCCCATCCGACGGCTCGAACCGCCGCACAGCACGACACCTTCGAACGGCGGCAGGGCCTCGCCGTGGTCCTCGGAGTCCTGCGCCACGTCGGCATCGTAGAGTCCGCCTGACCGGGCACAGGAGGCATGCGGTGGCGACACGGGGACAGGATCGGATCGAGGCCTACTTCGCCGCGTGCGGGAGCGGCGACGCCGAGCGCGTCGCTGCGCACTTCAGCGACGACGCGGTGATCTACGACACGAACCATTCGCCCGTCCGCGGCGCCGCGACGATCGGGGCGTTCTGGGCGTCGGTGGGAGCACGCTGGGGAGGGGCAAGCTGGCACGTCGACCGTTACCTCGGGGCCGGGGACGAGGCGGCGATCGAATGGACCATGGTCGCCTCGACACCCCGGCACTTCGTCGTCCGTGGCAGCGAGTGGTACCGCTTCGACGAGGAGGGACGGATCACCGAGATCCGCCAGTACTGGACCTTCGACCGCGACCGACTCGACACCGGCCTCGTCGGATTCCCCTACGAGCGCTGACGCATCACCCGAGGTCGGCGGGGGGCCAGGTCGGATCGCACTGGCGCAGGAACGTCTCGCACCGTTCCGCCTCGTCGTGCTCACCGATCCCCCGGGCCTCGACCGCCAACCGGAGGAGCGCTCGCAGGAAGCCACGGTTCGTCGGGTGCTCCCAGCGGACGTACCCGCTCCCCCGCCACCCGCTCTGGCGGAGGGTGTCGAGCCCCCGGTGGTAGCCGACTCGCGCTGCGGCGTACCGCTCCACCGGGTCCCGACCGAGCTCGGCGAGACGCGCCCATGCGTCGAGGTACCGCGGCCAGCGCGCGACGACCTCGGCAACTGCGGCCCGACTGGCACCCGCATCGGTGATCGACAGCGCCGCCTCGAGCGCCGCGGCTGCCTCGGGAGCGACCGCCGGAAGGACCGTCTCGGGGAGGCCGGTGCTCAGGCGGAGCGGGGTACCTGCATCGTCGGACATGCGCCGAGGCTAGGTCGGCGGCGACGGATCAGGACACGTGGACGACCCGCAGGACGTCCGTAGCACTCGCCCGGGCGTCGGTGCCCGCGATGACGGTGACGACGTCCCCAGGACGCAGGTGCCCGCGGGCCTTCGCTACCCCGATCGCCTCGTTCACCATGACCTCGTTCGGGGCGAACTCCGACAGCGGGAGCGGAATCGCGCCCCAGGAGAGGGTGAGCTGGTTGATCGTCCGCTCATCCGGACTGAACGCGAGGATCTTCGCCTCGGGACGGAACCTCGCCATCGCACGGGCGGTGAAACCGGAGCGGGTGATGCACATGATCGCCGCACACCCGAGATCGTTCGAGACCCGACCGGCGGCCATGGTCAGCGCGTCGGTCAACCGGCGGTCGAGGGCGCTCGGCTCGTCCATGCGGAGGTTGAGGAGATCCTCGCTCCAACCGGCGTAGTCGAAGTTGTGGTCCGCCCGGGACGCGATCCTCGCCATCGCGCCGACGACGTTCACCGGGTCCTCACCTATGGCCGTCTCGCCCGAGAGCATCACGGCGGACGAACCGTCGAAGACGGCGTTCGCGACGTCGGACGCCTCCGCCCGGGTGGGCGTGGCCGCGTACACCATCGACTCGAGCATCTGCGTCGCAGTGATCGCCGGCCGCCCGTGAGCGATGCATTGGCGGATGATGTGCTTCTGCAGGTGCGGGAGTTCCTCGATCGAGCACTCGTTGCCGAGATCGCCTCGGGCGATCATCACCGCTCCGGCCGCCTCGATGATGCCCTCGAGGTTCTCGACCGCCGCACGCGTCTCGATCTTCGCGATGACGAGGGGCCCACGCGGATGCGGCTCGGTCCCGACCCGGCGGACGTCGTGGGCCGACCGGACGAAGGAGACCGCGACCATGTCGACGCCGACCTCGACGAACGCATCGAGGATCCGGAGGTCCTCCCGCGTCGGGGTGCTGATCCGCAACCGATCCGAGGGGATGTGCACCCCGGGCTTGCCTGAGAGGCGGCCACCGTGGGTCACGGTCGCCCGGATCCCGTCGCCGTCGACACCCTCGATCTTGCAGTCGATCGCCCCGTCGCCGAAGCTCAGCCGGTCGCCCGCCTCGAGGTCACGCAACAGATCGTCGTAGTTCACATGGATGAGGGTGTCGCTCGACGGACCCTCCCCCGGGACGAGCCGGATCTGCCGTCCCTCCTCGAGGTGCACAGCGTGCGGCCCGAAACTCCCGGCGCGCACCTTCGGCCCGGGCAGGTCTACGAGCGTGCCGATCGGTCGGCCGACCTCGGCGGACAGCTTCCGGATGCGGTGGTAGAGCGTCAGCGCGTCCTCGATCGTCCCGTGCGACATGTTGATCCGCGCGCAGTCCATGCCGGCGAGCATCATCCGCCGCAGCGTCGCCTCGCTGTCCGACGCCGGGCCGATGGTCGCGATGATCTTGGTACGCCGCAGGGGCGGGTTGGACGTCTCCACGGCACAAAAGCGTACCGACCGAACGCACCGAAACCACCAACAGCCCCTAGCCTGCCTCACGTGACCCGCCCCGGCCCTTCGTGCTCCCGTCTTCGCCTCCTCCTGCCGACGCTCCTCGTCGGCCTAGCTGCGTGCGGTGCCGGCGAGGACCGCTCCGCCACTCCGACGGCGTCCACGCCGGCGTCCTCCACCACCTTCGTCCCCCCCTCGATCCCCGCTGCGGACCGCGCGGCGATCTGCGACGCGGATCGACGCATCCAGGACGCGGATGTCGAGATCAGCACCGTTCTCGGACCCGCCCTCGACGCCGAGGACAGCCCCGACGCCGATGCGCTGCTCCTCACCCAGTTGCCCAAGACCGAGGCGGTGGCGAACCGGGCCAGCGCGGCGTACGACGAGCTCGCGCGGCTCCTGCCGCCGCCCCTCGGCGACGATGCTCGCACCATCGGTGACCTGACCCGCACGATCTACGGCGAGGTGGCGAAGTCCCGGTCAATCGACGAGGTCGTCGTGGTGATCGACATCGCGCAGAAGGAATACGCGAAGACCCTCGACGCCGCGCAACGCATCTCCGACACACTTCGGGCGACCTGTGGTGCCTATACGCCGACGCCGACCACCGCAGGAGTGGCCGCGACCACGACGTTCCGCTGACGCCGGACCCGGCCGTCAGCTCTTCGGGATCGCGCTCCAGGCGAGGTCCTTGTCGACGCGAACGTCACCGGGCAGTCCGAGCGTGCGCTCCCCGAGGATGTTCCGCATGACCTCGGACGTGCCGCCCTCGATGGAGTTCGCCCGGGCACGGAGGAACTGCTTCTGGAAGCTCGCGTGGCCCATCGCGACCTCGGGGCGGATGAACTCGTAGGTGTCCCCGA
>Ga0194133_10002129_pt1 | contig 31707 bp, 25 predicted proteins | sample TA2KigOf40mmetaG_FD_155448 | JGI IMG/M metagenome (GOLD analysis project Ga0194133, IMG submission 155448) | Freshwater microbial communities from Lake Tanganyika, Tanzania - TA2015055 Kigoma Offshore 40m | ecosystem: Environmental > Aquatic > Freshwater > Lake | place: Tanzania: Lake...
ATAAACCAATTGAAAGCCCCTCACATTCATATATCGCAAAAATAAAGCACCATAAATATTTGACCACAAAGACCGTTTACAATATTATCCACATCATAAACACGCATGATAGATACAACGACCATCCATATCGGTATAAATATCAACGTCGGGTAATCCAGCGTTTAAGGCACGCACTTGACCTTCATTACGCAACGATGTTGCGCGAATTAAAACACCTAATCACATTACAAAAATATATGCTGCACGATATAAATGTAAAGTACCGTTGTTTTAAGACATTTGATTTGGTGAATCGGCATATGCGCATGTTGTCAAAGCACAGTCGTCATTTACACGGGATTACACGTATTAAAATCCGTCATTTGTTAAAGCGCCTCGGATATTATAATTACCGTATGATGAAACCAATTTGGTCAAAAATAGTTAGGCGACACAGAGTAACGGAGTAACGGAGTAATGGAGTAACGGAGTAAATATGTAAATATGTAAATGCGTAATGGTTAGTATTACAAAAAAATTGATTTATACTTTCACAATTCAGTATATATCAATTTTGTTCTATCAATTTTTCAAATCCAAGTTTCATGCCAACTCACGTCCCCATTCCCTTTATTCTTATGAGAACAACCACGGTTACGAACGAACTCGGCGACATTTATTCTTACATAAACCGCGAATATACTGACATTGAAGACACCATTCTCCGCGAATTCATACTATCTTGCCGAAACGGCTTAAAAATGTGCGTAAAACACCTCCTTATTGAAACTGTTATTCCAGGAGGCATTTCTGCCATGCAACACGGACTACTCAATGCCGCCTATTTTGGCCATCTCCATATTGTGAAATATTTGTGTGGATTTGACTTTTCTCTCGGCGATACTTATTATTACGAAGCATTCAGGTTTGCGTGTATGAACGGACATCTAGATATCGTTAAATACTTTGTGGAAACCAAGCACGTGAATATTCATATTGAGTATGAAGGCGCACTCAGCGACACCATATACAATCAAGAAAAAGAGGTTGCGACTTATTTAATAGAACACGGTGCAAATATCCATATCGTGGATGAAGACGATGATGCGCGCCTGACGATTGGCGAAGATTTGCTATGTTGTTTTGCCGAAAAGGGCGATTTGGAGTGGTTTTCGTTTATCCTGAGTCTAGGGGTTGACCCTCAATGTAATGACAATCAATGCTTTCGGTATTGCGTCATTGAAAATCATATGGACATTATCAAGCATTTGGTCATTGATTGGGATTATAATCCACACTTTGACGATTATTATGCGTTGCGTTTATCTATTGTGAAGTGCCGCTTTGAAATTGCCCGGTTCTTAATGTCGTGTATTCCTACAAATATAAACCACGCGGTTCCCCGCTTGTTTATGTCGGTATTAGAACATTCTACTGTTATTGATTCCATTGAATTTATGATTTACGCGGATATTACCCCCGAAATTGATATTCACATTAACAACGAAGAACCGCTTTATTGGTCGGTGTCGTGTGGGCGGTTTGAATATGTAAAACTGCTTATAGAAAGCGGTGCGGATTATCGCATGGACAACGACATATTATTACAATACGCCGCCGAAAATGGGTATGTGGATATATTTACTTATTTGTTGGAAAAAGGGTGTTCTTTGACGCGCTTTTCAAATGATGTATTAGGTAGATTAGATGACCAAGAAATCATTGATATATTGGCGTCGGAATATGAATTGGTTTATAACCCGAATATACTTGTGTTTAACCCTGCGCCAGATGGTTTTGAAGCAAGAACCCAAGATAAAAATGTGTGGGTTTGTAGCATAACATTTGACGCGTTGAAGCAAGAACAATCGCAACCGCAACAGCAACAACAACAAACGCATAAAAAAGAATTAGTAGATGCGTGTAGTAATTGCCGAAACACATTCAAACATTCCGCCTTATGTAAATGGTTAAAAACCAATGTGTCGTGTCCATTTCGGTGTCCGCTTCCGTGTACATTTTACACATTAACTGAATGTGTTGTAGTTGAAAATTGAAAAACCGAAAAACTATGTATGGTCTAAAAAAATTGAATAAAACTAACAAAATAATAATAATAAACAGTAAACCTATAATGTCTTCGGCAACCGCAACAGTAACCGCAACAACAACCACATCAGCAACAGTAACACCCTCTGCCGTGCCAGTTATTCAAAGTGCCAATATCCAAAGTGCCAATATCAAGAAAATTCCAAACCCAGATATGTTTCGCAGTCGCATCAGAGAAAGACTTGCGGCCATATTACAAAACACAATCCAAGCAACCAATCTTGAAAAAGGTATATACAATTACTCGCTTGAAAAGGCAGAAAAACTGAATATTGTGAAGAAATGGGACAACGAATTCTTTGTAACTATATACATTGACCATTTGCGTTCCATATACATAAATCTTCAAGACCCCGATGTATGCGGCTTAATAAAAACTGGAAAAATAAAGTCTCACGAACTCGCATATATGACACACCAGGAAATGAAACCCAAAAAGTGGCACGACCTCATTGAAGAAAAGAAAATCCGCGATAAGAACCAGTATGAACCAAATTTGGAAGCATCAACCGACAACTTCACGTGTAGAAAATGTAAATCAAAACGCTGCACATACTATCAACTTCAAACACGTTCGGCGGATGAACCGATGACGACATTTGTCTCTTGTATTGATTGTGGAAAGAGATGGAAATGTTAGCGTAGCATTAGCATTAGCATAAAATAAATAAAAAATAAATGAAAATAATTTGATTAGAGCATATGTTCTATCAAATTATTTTTGTTTTTTTTGTTTTTTTGTTTTTACTAGTCATGATTTATAATTTATCAGTTATGGTTTATGAATTCCAGATTGAAGTGGGGATAATAAATTCACGCCAGAATTTTTCACCCTCCATTTTTTTCCATTCTACTGAACTGTTGTTTGGTATATACTTACCTATCCACATACCAGTGTTCTTGTCGTAATCGTAATACATTTTGTCTCGCGTAGTTTCAATGTATTTCCCATTTTGTAATAACACAAATGCCGCAATATGATGATTCATTACTGAACTATTGAACTGAACTGATGTTTCTTGTTGTTGTATATTTTTATTTGTCTTTATTTGTAAATCAATTTTTTTATTACAAAATCTCCAAATCCTGGACTCGCCAATATTCAGACCCGCCGTTTGGTAATGGTCTGCGAATAATAAACGGGATACGTTTTTGTTCCAATTCTTTTAACGCAATCAAATATCCGTCAATGACCGTAGAATTTACCTTAATCATTGGTTTTGCGCCTTCATTCAATTGCTTGGTTCGTTGTCCTAAGATGCGGGTGCGTTCATATTTTGTCATAATAGGGATTGTGCGATGCAACTCATCTACAATAACGCCATTTTTATCCCGAACCACTCTTGCCATATTCATAATTTCGTCGTAGTTATGAATCAATACTTCGGGGTGATATTCCGTAATGTAGTTTTTTCTTATATTTTTATCCAATTTTTGAAAATATCCATTATTATTGTTGGTTGTATATTCATCATCGCTGTCGCTGTCGTCACTGCTATCGCTGTGTTCTAAACCATGTGGAATGCCAATCATACCACTTTGGGCTGCGTTTAATTTGCCTTTATTTTTCGCATTTGCAATCTTTTTTGCGTTCTTTTTATTTTCGCCTTCGCCGCCGTCATTATCTTCGTATTCACTGCCTTCACCTTCGTCGTCATTTACACCTTCACCTTCCGCGCCTTCAATTACACCTTCTGCGCCTTCATCGTCCTCTTCTTCATTATGTTCGTCTTCAATATCACTTTCTCCAATCTCGCTTTCTTCTTCATTGTATTCGGTGTCATCGTCATCCTCATCTTCGTCTTCGGTTATATTTTTTTCCAATTCTTCATCGGAAACAGCAAATTCTTCCATTTCATCGTGTAATTTCTTTGACATTCCAAAAGTTGTATTGATATATATACTAAATACAGTTTAAATGTTTTCAATTTTTCTACACATACACATACGAATCTATGAACTTATGAAGTTTGTTCGGTTTTCCAAAGCGTCTCGCATTTTGTGCATAAATACACAAACTTCAAAGAAGTGTCGTCATATCGCACATAAATGATTTCATTCTTAGACGAGGCGTCGTGGCCCGGTTCTTCGGGATTTTTTTCTTTTTTATTGCTAGTACACTCTACATTTGGACACTTGATGGTGGTGATGCGAGGCAAGGTCGGGTCCATTTTGGTATATTTATTAACCGCGTGCGTGTATGTTTGGGTCGTGTTTTTTTTGAAAAAGGTTTTTGAAACACAAATATTATCGGAATGAATGGTGTCGTCAACGTGTCCGCAGTTTCTACAATAATACGCCAACGTGTTGCTGTCTTTGATGCTGGTATAATACATGTTGTTACACTTTACACAGAAATGCATGGTTTGGGCTTAGGCTACTATATGCCTATATTTTTATTTATTTATTTCAATTTTTACTGGGCATCTCGGCATCTATATAATTATGTATTCGTTTTAATAAATCCGCATAATCAATGGTTGTTATGAACCGGTTGTACAGGCTAACTGATTCATTGTGTTTTTTTATTGTTTTTGCCTTTTCATTTATGTATGATAATATGCCGTCTTTTTTATTGTAAAATTCCGTTTTCATAATAGTTTTAAAGTGTTCCCGCAATGCGTCCGGCCAATCAGGAAAATACGTTTCAAATTTCGTTAAAAGGGTCAATATACAAAAATCTATGTTTTTATAATATATGATGTTGTTGTAAGACGCGTAATCCGGGTGGGTGCTGTAAATGCCGGGTTCGTGCAACAGTGGGCTTTCGTCCATTACCGACCATATTGTTATCAGCACGCTTCGTATGCTTTGGCAAGACGTCCATTGTTCCCCCCTCCACGTATTCAGTATGGATAAACACACTTTTTTATTGATATAAAAATTAGGGTGGTATCGCACAACACCGTCATTTGTTAAATAGGACACAATTGGCGGCGAATACGGATAATTTGACGGAAATTGAAACTTGAAAAAATAAAAACCGCCATAATACGGGGTGTTTTGCGGACCAATAATCAACGCATACCCCGTTAAAATATCGTCATCGCTGTGTTTGTAATAAATGCCCTCGGTTGTGAGCGGGCTTTTTACAAGGTCTTTTATATCGTACAGCAATCGCTTTATTGTTTCTTTTTCAATGTATACTTGTTTTTCAGGTGGTTCCATCGTCATGTATCGTCTCGTCACTATGGTATTGTATGGGTATGATATGGTATTGTATGGTATTGTATGGTATGGTATTGTATGGTATGGTACGGTATCGTATCAGTTGTAGGTGTAGTAGTTAGACGAATTATATAACTATATTGATTTTTATTTATATGTAATTTCTTATACATACATGAAACGTGAAAAATGAACCCCCAAAATATGCCATTCTTGTTTAGCGAAAAACAAAAAACAAGATTTTAAGGGGGTCGCAAAAATTGAAATAAAAATATGTGTCTTTATGTATATAAGAAAAACGACAACACCTAGATTGAATAAAATGGCAACAAAACTATCATCAGAAGCAGTCTCAGGTAAGTCTCTTGTCAATTCATCATCATCCAGAACAGAAAAAACGATATCTCCAAAAAAACCCACATCCGCACCATCAAGCACAAGCACAAGCACCAGTATAGCCGCAACATTTGAACAGTATTTAAAACAATTCCAATCAAAACCGGGTGAAGGATACACGCATACCCGCATACCAGACAAGAAACTGAATGTGTATGGCGGGTCATACACGATTCCGCAAGAAGAACTCGCCAACTTTTGGGCCAAATATAATACATATGTTTTTGAAAACGGAAAGCAAGAGTTTTTGACAGAAAAACAAAACGCGTCGGGTCCCCTGGTCGTGGACTTTGATTTCAGATACAACAAGGAAGTAGAAGAACGGAAGCACACCAAAGACCACATCATGGATGCGATTCAGTTATACTTTGACACGATTGACAAAGTCCAAGACATTCAAGGCGGCGAAAAAATCCCGGTATATGTATTCCAGAAGAGTGATGTGAATTTACTGGATGACGTGACAAAAGATGGCATACACATGCTGGTTGGCATTCAAATGGACCGCGCCCTCCAAGTAATGGTGCGAAATCACGTGTTAAAAGAATTACCGAACATATGGACTGACTTGCCGTTGATAAATTCGTGGCCCGAGGTGCTGGACGAAGGCATTACTAAAGGTCACACAAACTGGCAATTATATGGCTCTCGCAAGCCGGGGCACAAGGCATATTTACTAAAATACATATTTGTGATGGAAAAGGACGCGACAGACATGATGTGGTCGTGTGAAGAATTGCCGGCGCACGAATTCAATCGGAAAGAACGATTTGCGGAATTATCGGTCCAATACACCGGGTACAAAGAATACCCCGTTTTATCAAGTGCGCAAGAAGAATACGACACCACAAAACAAAGCCTTGCCTCTAAAAAGTCGGGCGGGTCTGGCACAGGAACCGGGGTTGGCGCCAAAAAACTCCGGTTGGTCAAGAAAAGCAATCTGATTGAGATAGAAAGCATAACCAGCCACGATGTATTAAAACAGGCAATTGATATGTTCTTTGATGCGCTGGACTCCAAGGAATACGAAATGAAGGAAGCGCACAATTACACGATGATATTGCCGGAATCGTATTATGGGCCGGGGTCATACACAAAATGGATTCGCACCGGGTGGGCGTTAAAAAACACCAGCGATAAACTGTTCTTGACTTGGCTGGCATTCAGTTCGCAAGCGGGGTGCAGAAACAGTCTGCGAAACCCTCAAACCGGTGAATTTGATTGGAAATATGTTCCCGAATTATACGCAATGTGGGACGGATTTACCCAATCAAACGGGGAGGGCTTAACCATGCGCTCCATTATGTATTGGGCCAAGAGCGAAAACTTGAAAGAATTCACAAAAGTGCGAAAAGAAAACATTGAATATCACGTCCAGCAAACCATATGCAGCGAAACCATAGACGATAAAGCCACGGATGTGGATTTGGCGGTGGTGCTGTATCACATATTCAAAGACCGGTTTGTGTGCGCCAGTGTAAAGAACAATCAGTGGTATGAATTCATTCGCAATCGTTGGGTGGAGTGCGACCAAGGCAATTCGCTTCGTATGCTTATTTCCAAGGACATGTACGATATTTACACAATAAAACAACGCGACATAATGTCATACGCCGAAACACTGGACCCCAATGAAGAAGCGTGTAAAACGGCTCGTCGTAGGTCAAAGCGCGTGTTAGATATATGCACCAAGTTGAAAACCACTGCCGTAAAAAACAACATTATGCGTGAAGTGCGTGAATTGTTTTATGACAAGGATTTCATTGAAAATATGAATGCCAAGCCGCACTTGATGTGCTTCAACAACGGCGTCATTGATTTCACTGAGAAAGCATTTCGGCGGGGGTTGCCGGATGACAACATTACAAAGTGCACCAAGATTGATTACGTGCCGCTTGATACGAAGCGAGATGCGCAGAACATCGCAGAAATAACCGACTTTATGGCGAAATTGTTTCCTGACCCCGATTTACGGAGGTATATGTGGGACCATCTTGCCTCTGTGTTAATTGGTGTAAACCGTGAGCAGTCATTCAACATTTATTTAGGAGCCGGTAGCAACGGAAAATCAAAGTTGGTTGAATTAATGTCAATGGTTCTTGGCGAGTATAAAGCGTCTGTTCCAATTACATTGATTACACAAAAACGCCAAAGCATCGGCGGAACATCATCCGAAATCGCGCAATTGATGGGCGTGCGATATGCGGTCATTCAAGAGCCGTCAAAAGGCGACCGGTTGAACGAAGGTATTATGAAAGAAATTACGGGTGGAGACCCCATTCAAGGTCGCGCGTTGTTTAAAGACACGGTGACATTTGTTTCACAATTCAAGTTGGTGGTTTGCACGAATTCGCTGTTTGATATTAAAAGCAACGATAATGGCACGTGGCGTCGTATTCGTTTGTGCGATTTTGAATCAAAATTTTGTGAAAATCCCAGAAGCGACGACCCCGAACAACCCCATCAATATTTGGTTGACCAATTCCTGGATGTTAAGATGAAGAAATGGTCGCAAACATTTATGGCGATGCTGGTGGAACGGGCATTTAAAACAAACGGTATTGTTGCGTCATGTAAACGCGTGGAAGCCAGCAGCGACAATTATCGCAACAGCCAGGATTACTTGGCGGAGTTTATTGCCGAGAAGATTCGTGTGGAACAAGGAAGCACTATCAAGAAGAACAATGTTTGGGAAGAATTCAAGAAATGGTATGGAAACCAGTATGGCGGAAAACTGCCTAAATGCACCGAACTTACGGATTATTTATCAAAGAAGTTTGGAAAGCCCGCGACCGGTGGGTGGAAGAATCTCAAATTGGTGTTTGAATTTGAAGAGCCAATGGATGAATTTGAGGAAGAACCAGATGTGTAAAAACAAATCAATACCAAAATCAATACCAAAATCAATACTAATTCAAAACAAAATCAATACCAAAACAAACCCAAAAAATAATTATTTTTATTATAATTATTTTTCAATAACCTCTTCTCTATCATTAACGTCTTGACAAACGTCTTGACAAACGTCTTGACTTATAATTGCGTAAATGCCAATGTTGGCAACAACGCCCGGATTTGCTCTCCCATTTTAAGGAGTTCTTTATAAATCGGTACAATAATATTAGGCAAAGCAATAAAAAACACGAGATATATCATAAGTCGTGGTTTAACAAACCGCGTCTTTACAATGTCCCAAATAAAATAAGCAATATATAGCCACAGCAGCAGTTGATATAAAAAATTACCGACACCTTCAAACCCCAGCAATAATGTGAATTGCTGGTTCTCATAATATGCTTTGCGGTGCGACGTATTCACGTCCTTTTTCTGTTGTTCTAATACGGTTTGCAGTGTTTTCGCACGGCTATCCAGTTCTTTGGTATAAATCTCGCCGACATCCCCCAGCGGCGCCAGAGTGTTCAATATTTCAATCGCGTCATTTGCGTCGGTGTATGCGGCGTCTATTTTTTTACGAAGTTCAGCCTTGTCGTTTTTAGCAGCCGAACACGCGGTTTCATAATTGGTTTTTGCGATACCGGTTAAGGTGGTAGAACATTCGTCGGTTGCTGCTTCGCCGGCGTCCAAGCCTTCCATCAATCGGTTTCCGCCAATTATGCTGCGCAATTCAAACCCTTCCACATCATTGTAACTTGAAATAGTAAATCTCTCTACCATTGTGTTGTTGTCGGTTGTGGATTGTTGTGCTGGTGGTATGAATGTATTTTCACGAATGCGATTGTTATTTTCAACCCGCTTAATTGTTTCTATATATTGATTGGCTTTTTTTCTTAACAAAAGTGGATAGCCGTTACAATTGCTTTTTACGACGGTATAGTTGCTATACGAATCCTGCATGTTTGAATCCGACGCCTCTACCACATTTTTTGCGGAACTGCGCACGGACAACGGGCAAGTCATCAATCGTTTTTTTGCGGTTTGCCAGTCATTGTATGCCACATTCACGTCGTAAGTGTCTCTCTCTGGACTGTTGTATCCACCCTTGTCAATTGCGGCAACCGCCCCGCCGGTTAATATGTTTAACTTGGCGAAATCGCTTGCGGCATCGCTGGCTTTGAACACGTTATCTATCTTTTTTTGAGAGTTGCTGTTGATGGTATCTACATTGGAACGACCGGCTTCAAGTTGCGCCTTTTGGTCGCTGGGCATATTATTTTTGTATTCATCTTCATTCTCAATTCCCATTTTATGTGTTTATGTATCTGCGTATAAATTATTGTATAATAATAGTTTCGGAGAGAGATTACTATTATACTATTTAGAATATAAAATTTCTACTTTTTCTAACGGCTTGCGGTTCTTGTTCCGGCATTACTTGTTCCGGTATTACTTGTTCCGGCATTACTACTGCTACTGCCAGTGCTAGTGCTAGGCAATGTGCTTGCCGCATCAACCGGTTTGGGAACACACACCTTCTTGTCATCGTTCCACATTGTAGAAACGCCGTCGCAGCAAGCCGGCCCGTAACAATCCAACGCAATACTTGCATCACCGCTTACCGAACCATTCAACGCGTTCGCATCAATACTGTCGGCATTAAAACTCCAAGAATACTTGTCATAATCAACATTGCTGCGTCGCATCATGTCCAATAAGCGGGTGCCAATTTTAACACCACCCACCGTTAATATAATAATTGTAGCGAAATTTGCTAAGGAACGAGGAATATACCCCTTTGACTTCAAAATGGCTAAAATAAGCAACGGAATTGTAACATAAATAACAAGCATCATTATATCTGCGCTGGCTTCATACCGTTTGCTATAATATGTGTTTATTTCGGTCATGCGTAATTTATTATTTTTATCTGATTCCATAATTTCTTTGTTTTTCTCAGCACGCTCCAATTCGCCTTTAATCAAGTCTAGCGCATTGCTTTGGGCTTTATATACATCCGAATTTTGTATGGTATTAATGTCGGTTTGAAGAAGCACATACATATCATTTAAATTGCGATATAATTCTCCTCGCGTCTTCACCACTTTATTAATGTTGTCAATAATCTCCTTTTGTTTCGCGGGATTCGGGTTCGGTAAATTATTTATGTTTTCTAATTGAGTGTAGAGAGATTGTTCCACATTTTTTAGGTCATTAATCCGATTTATTATATCCGTAGTTCTATCAATGCTATTTGACATAAGTTCATATATATCGTATAGATAATATATGAAAAATTTTTATTTCTTATAATTCGGGCTGTCTCTGTGGTCCTTGTTCATTCCCAAACCCGAGTTTGTTTAATCCCAAATCAAAACCACTGCTTGATGTTCCGACGTTGGAGTCTGTGCCATTTCCCATTTCACTTCCTAAGCCCGTTCCTAAGCCCGTTCCTAAGCCCGTTCCTATTCCTGCTCCTAAGCCTGTTCCTAAGCCCAACCCAGACAATAGCCCGTTTGATGACGAAGACGAAGATGAAGAGGACGATGACGATGACGATGACGAAGAAGACGAAGACGAAGGCACAAAACGTTCTTTAATCTTAATAAAGGCAATGATAAGAAAAATGGCAAGTATGGCCCACATGACATACCGGTATGAATTGTTTATCAGCAGAATACCCGATTCTTCATTAATGCCGTCAATGGTTCGTTGATTGCGTCTATATGAATCCATTTCCCCCCGCACTTTATCATATTTTTCATTAAATTCCTTTGCTTTACTGTTTTCCAATTTATTTCTGCTGTTATTCAGCGAATTTTGTAAATTACTCATTTTGTCTTTAAAATATGAAAACCAGGAAGGGTCAACAATTGTCGCGTTGGCAACCACTTCTTTATCATTTCCGGCGCTATACACACTACACTTATCGTCAGCACTCATATTCTTCGGGTCAAGGGAATAGTATTGATAGGTGAGGCTGTCTATGGGGCTTATTCTTGCGCCGCTGCACGACTTATCCGCGCCCTTGATATACGGCTTCTTCATATACAAATCCGCCCCGGGGTACATTATTCGCTTGCCTTTCGGAAACATAGTATCCTTATTGTTCAGCAAACATATTCCGGTGTTTCCCTGAGGCAAATAAGAAAAACCGCCACAATTTTTGTTGTTTGTTGCCCGGGTTTTACATTGTTCAAACGTAGCAGTGTCCCGCGATATTATGCCGTCCGATGAATAATAATTCGGTATTTTATAGTACTCGCTGCTATGGTCAACGAGAGATGACGGATATTCACGGCGGTCGCCATTCCTAGTAATATATGACACTTTTCCAACAAATCCATCTCCGGCTGGGTCAACTCCCCTAGGACCGTCCTGTTTCAAGGTATACACCGCCAGTGTGTGGTTTGTGCCGCTGCTGGAATTCACGCGATAACACGAATTTGACACGCACGCATGTCCAGCCGCACACTTGTCATTCGGATATCCTCGGTTACATATACACCGGCCATTATTATCACGTCCTTGGCTGTTATATACGCACCCTTGATAGCATTGATTGCCGGATTGCCACCAACCGGACGGGCACGGCGGTTTTGGGCGCGCCTCGTTTGTCACCGTTTCACTTGTAGAATATGACGTGATTTTGCCGGCAATGCGCGGATATAGTTGCGCGCTGTATTGCGACAAATACGCATCTTCATCCAGGGATTGCCTCGTTTTCACGGTGCAATTGTTTGAAGGGTCCAACACATTTTGTAAATTCACCGGATTTCCAACATTCACATAGCATTTATTTTCCTGTATGATAAATTGCGTCTTGCCCATATCCTCCGCCCGGCGCTTACAAATCGGAATAATGTCTGTTTGATTTCCAACCAAATCACTTTGCTCAATAAATGTGCCTAAATCACTCCAACTTTTGCCGGACTTGAATGTAAAACACCCGTGATTGAAGCGGTTTGTGGCGGTGTTTAGTTCCAAATCGGCGGCAGGGCGTTCCGTAACCCACACATTGGAGCCTTCTTTTCCACACGAATACAGCCCTTTGCCGTTTAATGACTGATTGATGTTTTTAACGGTTAAATCTATCATATAAAACGCCGGATTGTTGTCGGTTTTATACACCACTTGGTATGGTTTTATATCCGCCCACGTGCCTTTTATGCGGATTTCATTGACACCCGTGGAAGCGGCGGGGCATCCTAATACCCCCGTATTATCCGCCATACGGTCGGTGTCCAGCCAATTTGACGGCTGTAATGCCTGGTTTTGAGGAATATACAGCAGTTCAAAAACGCCGGCCGTGTTTAAATACCCGTATTTGGCAACTCCCGCAGAATCAACCACCTTGGTCCATTTATTTTTATGCGGGTTTCGGTTTCCTGAAAAAGTTTGTAGGTCCATAAAATTACTCATATTGGTTAACACCTTTTCTTTGGAATTTATTTCTTTATTTACTTCATTCAAATATTTGTCGGAATTTTCATCCAGCACAAACCCTTCAATGGAGGACAAATTGCCATCATCCGAATACATGCTGTCGTTATTTGTATTGTTGGACGGCATAAATCCCGCTGATTCGGCAACCCGTTTTATTTGTTCTTTGAATGCGGGCAACCCCATGCCACACCCCGCCGATTCTCCGATGGTTGAATTTATTTGATTTTCATAAATAGATTGCTTTACTAAATCATTTGAATTTTTATAAAATGACATATTTTTAACAATTCTCTCTTTTTATGCGTATGTGCTATATATTGTTAAGAATATATTTATGAAAAAACTCATTCACTCCTTTACTCCATACTCAATTCATTCGTTTACTCCATACTCCATTCATTCCAATCATTCGTTTACGACCGGCTTAACCGGCATTTAATAACCGCTGTCAGAACCAGTTCCATTATTTGGCATCGCCATTTGTGCGTATTGAAGATACATAAAATATATTGCGTATAAAAATATCAGTATTGATACACCCACCCACCAATTTTTCCCAATCCAATAATCGGGGTTGGTGATTTCTCTCCATCCCTTGATTATGAATTCTCTCACGTCCCAACCCGAACTTGTTATAAAATATAACAAAATGAACACCACAACTGCCCACCACCAAACCCACCAATTACGGTATATATAATTCCCCAAAAACTGGAATTGTTCTAGGACCGAATACTTTGACATATACATATAGAAGGCGATGATGGAAATAATAAAGCCCGTCACAATCAGCACAAATTTATACCGGTGCACATTCACCAATTTGCGCGTATTGATTTCGTCATATACATTAATATTATCGCCGGTTTGTTTCATTTCATTTCGGGTTTTCAATAATTTAGTGTAATAGCCATTTTTATCATCAAACATCGTGGTTTGCCAGTCAGCATTGCTCGCAACTACGGCATTATTTCCAGCATTTCCAGCAGTATTTCTAGATTTTATGTTGGATAAGTAGTTGTCCGTGTTTCCAAATGCGGCTCGCATTAACGACGTAATCACAATGTTCTTGTCATCAATCTCTTGTTTTAAACGAGACAATTCTTGGATTCGCAACATTTGACCGCTTCCGTCCGTCGCAATTTTGGTGCGGCCATATGGCGGAATAGAAGTGGTGTATTCAAGAGGCGTGGTGTTTGTTTCGTAACTGCGGGCGCCGGGTTTCGCCCCGTAGCACGATTTATGCCATTGCTGTCGCCCTGGCGTAGAGTCGTTAATATACACCACTTTTGTAAATACATCATCGTGTTTCACCGCGTTTTCTTGACATTTTTCAAGGGTTTCCGGTGTTCCTAAATAAATCCAGTCAGCGCCAATGTTTTGACCAGGCGTCGTTAATGGCGGCGTATTTTGCGATATCGCATTTGTAAATGGCTTATTTTCCCACACCGGTTTTTCATAACCAAACTTGTTTTCGCTCCCTACAACACACGCGGCTTGGTTTGCACCGCCGCACGGATTCGGCGTGGTGGCCGTCATTGTAATGTCTGGACTCGCCTTATATAAGGCACACTTGTTTCCGGTGGATGTAAGGGAAAATGTGGCAAAACCGCAAGAATTGTCATCAAAACACCGCTTAAAACAATTGGAACTGGTATCAAACACGGAAAATGGGGTGGGCGGCGTGATGACGTCTTCGGGCTTAACCCCCGTTAATCTAATTGGATATTTGATTTTCCATTTTTCTAATACACTTTCACTAACATCCTTCATATATGTTGCGTGAAGCGTGTTATACTGATTTACAAGTGCGTCCAATTCACTTTGTGCCTTTTTTATATTTAATAAATCATTATCTGATACTTTTATGGATGACATTTGATTACTAATATAACTATATACTTATTTTTGCGGATGATAAAAGTTATATTAGTATTTGGTATTTGGTATTTGGTATTAGGTATGTTGAGAACGTGAATTACTGAATTACTGAATTACTGAATCATTTTACTGGTGCTATATTGATAGTCTTTAAAGTTTGTTTGTGATAAATAAAATAACACAGCAATAAACAATAAACTAATAATAACAATACCATACATTCCGGTGCTACCGCTGATTATACCCGAATCGGACCCTCCTAACCCATTGCCTTCACTGCCGCCACCACCATTTCCACCAATAAACAACCTAAACACCAAAAGTATACCAATTAAAATAATGACACTCCAAAAGGCATATCTAAATCCTTCACTCTGGCCATACAACTTATAAAATGGGTCGGCATAGGTATTCTTGGATGCGGTTGTCGCCGCATTAGCCGCTTCAATCGCAGTGTTGCTTCGCAATTCGGCTTCTTTGACATCGCCTTCTAATTTTGCGCTGGCGTTGGCAATGTGCTGGGTTTCTTCGGATATTTGCGACACAACGGCATTAATCTTCTTATTCAGCGTCATAAGGTTGTCATACAATGACGGGTCAGAATTTGTTTTATAACACACCGATGTGGTCGTCATTGGGTTGTTGGTGTCCGTAGGAATGGCGTCATACTTGGCGGCCGAGAGAACCAGCGGATCCCCCACATTTTGTTTTCGGCAACTAGAATCACGGTAATCTTCGCTCCAAGCGCTGCGATTATACACATGCTTTTGCCCCCGAATATCCACCCACGCGTATTCTTGTGTCCCATCCTTTTGTACATTCACACCGGCTAAACACGGCTGGCCAGGGCTCATATCCGGGCCATCATATTTTGCAAACCGGGTAGGAACCCCGGCCACTTTTTTCAAGGCGTCGTCATTCACCACTGCGGGATTACCAATCATTGGAAACGCGGGACACGACGACGCGTCATTCTTTTCAATTGCGGCGGAATTGTATTTGTGCGTGAAACCATACTTATTAATGTAGTAATACGCCTTTTTAGTGGCCCCGGACGCATCTTGTGACACACCGGAAGTGTCAACCACGATTTTATTTAAATATTCGGCATTGTTTTGTAAATACTGGTTGCGTGTCATTAAATCACTGGAATACAAATTATACTGCGTCGTGTAGTCTGCGGTGAGTGCGTTTAATTCTTTTTCCAATTGCTTAATTTTCTCATTTTTTACGCCGATGTAATAAGTGGGATTGGAAAGGTTTTGGTTTGGATTTGGGGTTTGGTTTGAACTTGAACCGGGATTTGAGGGAAGCGGGGTTTCTGAATACATTCCTTCCACGGTCATTGCTTCAACCAATGAAAATGGCTCGTCCATCTCTCTGCGGTTCTTATTTTGAAGTGAAAAAGGCCGGGTTGTGATAAACGATTCGGCGTGCTTTAATATATTTCCTTGAAGTAAATTCAAGTTCAGTTTTGTGCCGGTGACATCACGCGCGGCATACGTGGCGGAATCTGTTCCTGGAACGGCACGTTCATCCACATCATCATTATTCAATAGCGTCGTCATTCCTAATTTTGAAGAGGTATCATTGTCTACTACTTCATCTAAATACATTTTATATTTTTGGGGTTGAGTTTGTTTGTTTGTTTTGTTTGGTATATATGGTATATAATAATGTGATATAATCTGATATATCATAATATTAGAAAATGATATTTGTATCCATCCGTCCATCCGTCCTTATCGTAGTATCGTAGCATAGCGCAGATTTGTTATATAGATTTAAACAACCCGTTTTTACCAGTGTTCCCTAATCCAAATAAACTACTACTAGTAGACTGCGGCGGTTTAACGGACTGATATTTAATGTCCGACGACCCAGGAAATTGTATTGAGCCAAACCCCGAAAACAGGTTGGAAAACCCGGTTTCACCATCATATACGCCATTTGACATCTTATACAATGTCAAAAATAACAAGACAACCCCGACAAATATAACAACAACGTACACAATCTTTTCAATAAACTGTGCTTTTTCTAATTCGTGAATTTCCTTGGAGGTTTCCGTTGCCATTTCATTGTCGTATATTTTTGATTTGGTTTTCATAATCGTAGACAGACTGCTTCCAATGGTGGATGTGTTTGTAGAAGAAGAGCCGGTGTTGGATTTTATTTTATTTGTTATATCTCGTTTTAATTGAACAATTCCGCTGATGTCATCCAGTATAACGGTTTTTAATTTATTATAGGCACTCCATTCATTGCTGGATGCGTTCACCGTTGCGTTTGCGGCTTTCCAAACAGTCATAAAATTTGTCATATTAGAATCTATGTTTCGTTTATAACAATCCAATTTGTTTTTTAATGAAACATTGTCGGTTCCAGTAATATTGCACGATGAATTTGACATTTTTGTTTGTGTAATATGATATATGTGATATATGTTAATGCTATAATGCTATATATTGTGTATAAAAAATCAAATCATAAAATTATGACGAATTGATTTTTACTTTTATTTATTTTTATTTGTTTTATTTATTTTTATTTTATTACTTCTTCACTATTTTATTCCGTTTCACAATAACGAAAAAACTCGCTTTCAATTGCTGTGCGACTTGACCGCGTAATCTTACACAGTTGGCCGGGTCTCATCCCAATGGATTGTGCGACAGGGTCATACCTTGAAATACTCGGAAATTGTGAAACATCCGATATATTGTATTTCTTCATAACTTTTTTGGCATCATCATCGCTGAGTATTTCGTGTGTTGGAACATAGGAGTGCTCCAAAATATTAAATTGAAGCCTGTCAAGAGTAAGAATCACAATAAATATACCTTCTTGTTCCCAAATTTCATTTAAATTCTTTTTCAGTGTATCATTCATTTCTTGTTTCATTACGATGACCAACATGTCTTCTTTTGTCAAAACTTGGTCTATTTCGTATAAATCTTCAATATATTCATTCAAATTCTTCCTCCAAAGGGTTTTTCCTAAATGATATTTTACATACGCCTTTCTTGCGGGGTGAATATCGCTGTGAGTTGATAACAGCATGTCCAATTGTTTATTCGCATACATATTTTGAACCTCAGGAACACCGTAATCACTGTATTCATCCACATTGTATCCTTGTGTTTTCAACAATTGAAGCAACACATTGCGCGATTTATACAATATAGAAATAGTTTCACTTGAAATTTGCGGTACCGATGAAGTTGCGGAAGCCATTATATGGTTGTGGCTTTAATAAATATTGTTGTTGCCTTACTTGTAATACAACAATATTTTTAAACAAGAATCAATTTTTATTTTATTTTTATTTGGTTTTATGGTTTTATTGTTTTATGGTTTTATGGTTTTACTATGTTATGGTTATTGACCTAGTTCCATTTGAACTTTCGGTTTTTTTGGGTGGTTGTGGTTGCGATTGTTGCGATTGTGATTGGTGTGGGTGTGGTTGTAGTTGTGGTTGTGGTTGTGGTTGTGGTTGCCGCCCGCCAATTAAAGTTGTCATTGGCATTGTTGCGATTAAAGGAACATTCATCAAAGGAGCCGTCATATTTTGAAGATTGAATAATCCACCGCCTTGTTGTTGTTGTTGCTGCTGTTGCTGAGATTGCTGTTGTTGCTGCTGCTGTTGCTGTTGCGGTGGAGAAGGAGTAAATGCGCTTGTATATTCCGGTGTTAATGGCGCGGATGTATATTCATCCGGCTTCAATTCGGGATGTTCGCTATAATACTTTGACATGTTTTGATTATAGGCATTCATACGTGATTGTATTTCTTGTTCCGAAGGAGGGGTAAATGCGCTGGTGTATTCGGGAGTGCTTAGTGTTCCTTCGTTTGGTGTCGTCGCTTCGTTTGGTGTCGTCGCTTCGCTTATTGTCGTCGCTTCGCTTTTGCTTACACCCGTCCTCATTCGTTTTGCCCGTATTTCATCCAACTCAGCAGTTAAACGGTCAACCTGTGTTTTCGCAATTTCTTCTTGTTCCACATCGCCGTCTCTCTTGGCTCTGTCCAGCGCGTTGCGTGCCGTTTCCAACTCCTTCAACTTCACAGTTTCATCGCTTTCGTTTCCTGTGCCGGGTTTTCCATAATTATTGGCAACAATGTATCCCAGCGCAACAATCCAGTTGCTAGGAACACGATGCTTTTTAAGTTGCTCTATCATAACTTGCGGACTAATCGGGACTTTGTCGTAATACATCAGCATACTGCTGACCCACCCTTCTGGGAAGCGTTTTGGATACGTTCCATCCCACTCCTTGCCTTCAATCGCCCACTCCTCTGTCGGCTCACCATTCTTATTCAAAATCAACGAAACCAGCATCATTTGGTCGGCTTCTTTATTCGGGTCGCGCCAATATTTGCGTTTACCAGATGTTTTATCCATAACCGCAAATTCCCAACCAAGCGCCTCCATTTCTTGCCGCAATGCCGGGTTTATTTTTTCTACACTTTCCGATTCCGATACAGTTTCTTGGTTTTGGTTTTGGTCTTGGTCTCGGTCTTGAATGCGCTTGTCTCTTTGAAATTCGGATATTGGCTCCTTGATACCCGCCGCCTTTTTGTTTTCTTGTATCAAATCTTCCACACTCATGCTTGCCATATCGTCGTGCAACAACTTGTATATGTTGTTGGAATACGACATACTGGGGAGTTGGTCTATATTGTCTTCGGTTATAATGCGCATCTGAACATTCATGACCTGCAATTCTTGCATCAACAGTTTGAATGAATACGGAATGCGCACAATGCTGAACGACCGTCCAAACCGCGTTACTTTATTCACTGTCATGTTTTCAGACACGTCTCCGGAGAATTTGATGGGGCCATCCACCGCCGGACTCATAAACAAATCCTGGTATTCGTTATACACCGCAATCATGCCGCTCTTGTTACAAACCGCCATATAATATTCATCGCCGCGAACCATCATGGATTCATTCAAAAAATGCATTGCGCCGTGAGCCAATATGCCGTCTCGTTCCATTTCTCCGATGCGCAACCCGCCGTCATTGGCGCGCCCTTGCACCGTTTGTCGTGTAAGTTGTGTGCGCGGCCCTTGGGCGCGATAATTAATCTTATCCTTCACCATTTGTTTCAAACGCATGTAATACGTGGGACCAATGAAAATATCGCTCTTCACTTCTTCGCCCGTCATGCCGTTGTACAGCACTTGACACCCCGAGGAATGAAAGCCGTAGTCCCGCAAAACGTCGCCATACGTGTCCTGCTTTGGCCCGTTGGTCATAAATGCGGTGCATTCACCAAACCCGCCGTGCATAACACACGCCTTCCCCATAATGGATTCAATCAACTGTCCGATGGTCATGCGACTGGGGATTGCGTGAGGATTGATAATCATGTCTGGGCGAATCCCGTCTGCGGTGAAAGGCATATCTTGCTCCGGGATAATGAGCCCGCACGTTCCTTTTTGCCCGCAACGAGAGCAAAACTTGTCACCAATGCTGGGGAATCGCTCTTCACGAACCCGCACCTTTGCCAAACGATACCCTTCTTCGCCATCTGTCATAAAGGCTTTATCCACAAAACCGAGTTGCCCTTTTTTGGGGAAAACCGAGGCATCCCGCATTTGGCCGTCTGGATTATTTGCGCTGACAATACCCATGCCAATGACCACCGTTTTGTCATCCAATTCCGTGTTTTCGGCAATCAATCCGTGTTTATTTAAATGGCTGTAATCATGCCCGGATTTAATGCCGGATACACCCTCCGCCATAACGTTCACAAAGCGCTTGTCCACATCCACGCCCTTGTTCCGTGTGCTTTCCTCTCTTTCTTCATACATACTGTAATACGTTATGCGGAACATGCCTCGTTTTACAGACGCCTCATTGAACAAAATGGAGTCTTCCACATTATAGCCGTTGTATGACATAATTGCGACAATGGCATTGAACCCGCACGGGTGTTGTTCGTGGTTTATCAAATCCAAATACCGGCTTTTTACCAGCGGGATTTCGCCGTTGTTTATTACAATCCCCATTTTATCAATGCGCACGGGGTAGTTGCTGTGATACACCGACGCCGCTTGTTTTGCTTGGCCGCAACCAAACACATTACGGGCAAGCGGGTTATTTTCAGGAAACGCAATTTGATTGCCCATAACACCCAAGCACAACGACGGATGAATTTCCACGTGCGTGTATTTCTTTGTACTCGCGGAATCCGCATCCATTGCCGGCAATTTATGTGTCATAGAAATCAAGGCGCCTTCGGTTTCAGAGGTGTCCAAATATTCCAATATTGCCATTGTGGATTTAAGCCGCTTGAATTCCGTGGTTTTATTTTCGGTGGTTTTGCCATACAATTCTTCTACGGTGTAGTATTTACAATGGAATGGCGTAAACCCGGCATCTCCCGACTTGGCGGTGAAACCCGTAATCAATTTATTCCACGAAAAATTCTTATTTCGTATCAAGTCAATCATGCCGTCATTATCATAACTGGCCTTGTGAGTGTCTTCGTCTACATAAAACAACGGGCGACATAACCGCCCGGCATCCGTATAAATTTGGATTTCATTTGTCCGAATGTTCCAACGAACACTGGAATAAATCGGTATCAACCCATTACGGCGATGCACCTTAAACACGCGCATCGCTTCTTCGGGTCGGGTAAGTGCCCCCACCCACGTTCCATTTACATACACCTTGGTCGTGTAGTGTAAATACATGTTGGTGCATTCTTCCAGCAGCCGCATTTTAAGCACGTCCCGCAGCCACTTCATCATTGGATACGCCGAACAGTGGCTAGTTACGCGCGCCGTGATGGTCAAATGCTTGTGAAACCCAATGTTTGCGCCATCGGGTGAATCCACAATATCTATCATACCCCACTGTGAGCCGTGAAGCAACCGCGGCTTTACAACCTTGGCGCTGGAATCCATGGGTAAATTAATCTTTCGCAAATGCGACAGCGCCGAGTTGTAAGACAACCGGTTCAAATCTTGAATCACGCCAATGCGCTTTGTGTGTTCGTGCGCCCCCCAATTCCCCTTAAACGCCTTGCGAAATCCCTGCTCCACAATACGCTCTCTAAAAAAATCCTGATAATTCAATTCAATGAGGCTTACAAAGTTGTTGTCATACACCCCCGGTTTCAACGTGTATTCACGGTCCATTTCCAAGCGAATGTGCTGTAATTGAAGCGTGTAGTATTCTCTAAACAAGTCATATATCAAAGAGCCCGACAGTTCAATGCGCTTAAATAAAAAACTGTCTCGGTCGGTGGGCGGCTCAATCTTGGCAACCACCAGCAGCATTTTATACACCATCCGGCCCAAATAATACGCCTTTTGAATGTAGTTGGTTTCGCCGACTTGTGGTAAAAAATAATTTACTAAAATGTCGTGTACTTGTATGACCGTAGCCGACTTTGTTAGGTTGGCAATGTATTTCAGCGCGCCTTCTTGTGTGAAAATACGGGACGCATCGTGCACCGACGGGATGAATAAATCCACCAATTCGGAGTTTTCCTCTAAATCCAATAAACATGTTTCAATGATATCGCGGTCAGAAATAACGCCGAGTGCTCGCATTAAAATAAACAACGGTATCGGCGACCGTACATTCAGGATATTCACAACAATGTGTTTGTTTGAAAATTTGTTGTCCGGGGCAACCATGCGCACCGACAACGTGCTGACCGGCTTGGATGAATCTTCCGACACTTGGCGCACATCGGCTACGTGTGAATACATATTTTCCGTTTCGGCATCGTATTCCCGGATATACAGCATGTTGTCCGCGAATTTTTCTTGACTCACAATCACTTTTTCTTTCCCGTCAATAATAAAATACCCGCCAAAATCATTTTTACATTCACCCATATAAAATCGGGCCTTGGGTTCCATGCCTTGCAAAATACACAAATTGGATTGAAGCATTATTGGAAAGCGCCCTAACAGCAATTTATTCAAAACAGCGGTGGTTTCTTTGACGGCACCTTCGGCTTCGTCATAAATTTTGAACACCACTTCCACGTCGTAGTGGATGGTTATGCCATATGTCATGTTTCGCAACCGGGCTTCATTTGGGTACATGTAATGTTCGCGGTTGTCATCATAAATAACGGGTTTTCCGTAATATACGCGGTCCCCGCTTTTACCGCCTAAATATAACTCACACCGCAACTTGAATTCATTGGTTTTTTCATCTTGCTCTTTTTGTAAAACAATCGGGTTTTTCTCTTTAAAAATCCGGTATATGCCTTGCCCGAAAAAATCATTGTATGAATCCAAGTGATGCCGCACCAATACATGTTCATCGTCGTGGAAATATTTTTCTATGATGTTCCATGGCAATTCAGGGTCGCTATCCATTTTTATATATTGAGATGATATTGAATGTTATTGCTATTTTATTATATAAGAAGCAAATATCCTTATATTATAACATTATTATGATTATTCTTATATGATTTTGTATGGGTAATTGCGTTTATCGGGACCTACTTAATATATTTTGACACCATACGACCGGCCACACCAAGCGCGACAAACGCCGCACCGGCTTTCAATGCCTTTTTACTAAACCCATTATTTGCCGCAGTATCCGCCGGCTGTTGAAAATATTTTGTATCATTCACCAATGAAACCACGCCAATGGCAGAAATCAAAAGGCCGGATTGTAAAATACATTTTGACGCAAAACTAACAACAAAATTGCACAAGGTTGAGTTTGCTAATTCATTCGGGTAATTCATTATATACAATAACGATGAATATGTATTTATGTGTTTTTTTGGATTGGATTACAAATCAACCATGGTAATGGAAGGACGGGTTGCCACAATCACATCAGCGAAAAAAACAATGACAATGAGAAACAACACCAATGGAAGAAGCACCAAAAACCAAGCAATGCCGGGGTATCCGCCGCGGCAAATGATGTTCAAAATCCACGTCCAGAAAATAATCCACAGGATGTTGCTTACAAAAACAACGGGGGTACTCTTAACATTGCAACCGACGTTGCCAACGCAATACTGCGTGCTCTGACCGGCATTTTGGTACAACATCACCAGCAATCCGACAATGGAAATGATAGCATAAACCAACGCAGGCGTGCATAAACTTGCTATTATTTTTGAACCGTTGAGCGCCATTTTTATTTTTAATTTTTATTTTTATATACTACCAAAATAAAAAATTCCATAATTCCTAAAATAAATAGAAAACAGAAACAGAATTACACTAAACATTGAGTTGCGATGAGCCCCCAATTGGTTGTACGGTAGGGTCGGGATTAGACGGGGAAATCGCATCCCCTCGCATTCCACTGCCCAACGAAGAAAGACCATATCCAATTTGACGAAATGGAACAGCCATGTCATATGGCGCATAATTCAATGCGTCGCCACCACGCTGTGACCGCATTTTATATGTTTTGCGCCCCCATCCTCTACGCTTGGATGTAGACTTTTTCTTGTTGCGTCTTCCTCCAATCTGACCAGCCTCTACCAAGGCATTGCTGCTCTGCGGCATTATAAATGTGGGAGACACGCCGTTTGGAGAAAAATGAAAATGATTTGGAGCGGCGGCCGACCCTGCTGCTCCTGACGCATTCACGCTATTTTGAGGGGTCATACTACTTGCCGTCCAAGGAACACCCGCAAAAACAGATGAACCGCCTTTTTGTTTTAATGTGCGTCGTCGCTGTGATTTATTTTGTTTAGACGACCGCCGCATTTGTTTTGATTTTCGTTGTTTTCGGGCCATTTCTTGTATATGTTAGTGTCCTATTTTATTTTTATCGTTTTCTTGGGTTTTTGGTTTTCTTGGGGTTTTCTTGGGGGTTTCTTGGGGTTTTCTTGGTTTTCTTGGGGTTTTCTTGGTTTTCTTGGTTCTATATAATATCAACGTGTGCCATCATATGCCTACGGCAACACATCTTTGTGAGTTTAAGTTGGTCTAATACCTCGCCTTCTGGTGTTTTGTCAATGTTTTCTTTTGTTAAATATACAACTTTGTCCACTTCCATATTTCGGTTCAATTTCATTTCACGCACCTTTTCAAGATAATACCGGTATTTGTTTCCAATCACTTTCCCACAGGTAAAACATTTTACAGGAATAATCATTTTGTAATAAACTCTAAACTCTAAACGACTAAACGAATTGATGTATATATTACATATATAAATCTATAAATCAATTTCAATTTTTATTTTAACCGAGGCGGTCAACCAATGGGCATTTTGAACCACGCACACACTTTGTCATAAAATAGTAATAATCCACATCTCTTTCCGCGCCATCAATCGTGCGATAGTTGCTTGGGTTTTGGTGGTCTCCTGCCACGCATTCTGACTTTTCATTTCCGCCATATTTTACCCAGCCGCAGCAACATGACGCATTGCATTTGTCCTTGTTATCTAGTGCGGCGCACTTGCGTTCTAACTCCTCCGGGGTTGAATTATTCAAAATACAAAAATCAGTTTTACAATCTTTGTGATACTCCGACAATTCATCTCTTGTGGGCTGAAACCCTTCGGCTGTTGCTGCGGTTGCTATTGCTGATGCTGGAACCGGTTCTCCATTTGATTTAAAATCAAACAACCCCGCCAAACTTTCAAGCGGTTCAATATACATTCGTTTAATAGGAACCAGAGGTGCGGTAAATGCCGGGTCCGCAATACCGGGTTCATCGTCATATTTATGCTCTTCTGCCTCCAATTCAGGGTCTTTTACATCTACCATACTTGACAAAAACAAGAAAAACAAAATTATTAAAACCAATATAACAATAAAAGTCATATTGTTGAAAAAAATTGCGCCTAAATATGTTCCACCAAACCACTCTTTTAATGAATTCCAAACCTTGCCTACACTTACGTCGCTATCCATTCTTCTTTTTTTGGTGTAATTAAAATTAAAATTATTAAAAATGTTAAATGTAAAAAATGATGAATTGATTGTTATATATAGGTGTGAAATTTTATTATTATTATTATTGTAATGCCGTTTTCTTTTTCACAATTTTCTTTTTAACACACGGAAGCGTGGCATCTTCTACAATCTTGGTTCCTTCCGTTGTTTTTACTCGCCGGTGCTGTTTTTGGCAATGATGAATATTGTCGTGGCATTCATTACATATACCCGCCAAATTTGCTGGATGGTTTTTGTGAATATGCTCTATGTAATTGTTTTCATCCGCAAATTGTTGGTGCTGTAAATGATGCACCTCCGTCGCAACTTTGTCATTACAAAATTCGCACATTCGTCTCACTTTCTTGGCATTATACGTGCTGGACCCGGCGCTGTTTAAAATGCTCACATCTTTGTTTCCGCAATATTTCAGCCGTATTTCATTGGCGTATTCCAGAAAGTCGTCTGGCAAATGAAGATACTTGCACACTTCCAATCCATACATGCTCGCCCCGGGCCCGTCTTTCAACTTGCGGTCAAACATCAGCACATCCTTTTCTTTGTCATACACAACTTGTAAATGTTTCATAACCAAATGTGTCATATTGCGGATTTCGTCGTAGTCGGTGATTTGGTGCAAATGCGTGGCGAAAATAAAGGACGCCCGAATGTCGTGTAGGCGCTTGATGCCCGACACAAATATGCTGATTGCGGATTCAATCTCTGTGCCCGAACATAATTCGTCGCCTAAGATGAGGCTGTTTTCCGTTGCCATTCGCAATATAACGCGCAACTCCGACATTTCCACCATAAACGTAGACATCCCCTTAAACAGGTTGTCATTTCCCAGAATACGAGTGAAAATGGTGTGATACGGTTTGTATATAAACCGCTGACACGGCACATAAAACCCGGATTGGGCCATTATAACGGATATACCCAACGCGCGAATCAAACTCGTTTTTCCGACTGCGTTGGTTCCGTATAATAATATACCGCGCGATGATTTGTGAGACTGAGACAGAGAGATGTCATTTGTTACGTACACCTCTTCTGTATTCAATCGTTCTATCAAAGCGTGGCGCAAGCCGATTGCTGTAACAAATGATGATGATGATGATGATAATGATGATGATGATGATGATGCCTCTACATTCGTCTCCGCCTCCGCATCCGCCTCCGCAATTTCAGGCTTACAATACTTGTATTTTTTAGCAACATACGCCTTGTTTTGTAAATTATCAATGATGCCTACAAAATCCGCAACCAACTCTAAATCCTTTAAATGCTTTTGTAAGGAAATTACGAATTCGTTGTAGCAGTTTCCCACCATTGTTATCATTTTATTACGGAGATGAACTACGGACGCACATAATTGATTTATTTGAGGACTGGTTATACCAGAATTACTACCAGTAGCCGTATGCAATACAATCTCTCGGAACTGAAATGCAAACGTGTGTTTTTGTTGATACAAGGTGTATGACAACTCCACGGACGCAGTTGTTTCTTTTTTCAGGTTTTCTTCAAGCAATCTTCCACGGCGCTTGGTTGTTTGTAGAGAGATGCCCATCTTTTCAGTTTCGTGGATTTTCACAAATCCATTATTTACGTCATTGGAATCAGGGTCTGCGAATGTGGTTTCATCCACATAATCGTCGTATTTATTATTATTATATGAATTATATAAATCTTCATTATAATTAATCTCTCCTCCACTTCGTTTTGTGGTTGTTTTTTTCAAATCATTGCTGTATTTTTTTTTGGCGGCGTGTGACGCCAAATTCAACGACGACGACTTGCGTTCTCCATTTTCTATTATGCCGTTCAAATAAGCGGTGATGGTTTCAAGGCGTTTTCGGTTGTTTTCATAATCATTTACCACGGCATCCAACGCCGCATTTACGCCATTTACAATAAAGTTGCGTTCAATTTTCATTTCACTCATCTCTCGGCACATATCCATGTAGAATGTTGCGTCCAGCAACGTTCCAACCGCCACACATATACCCGACACATGCGGCGGCGGCAATGCCATTTTTTTATCGGAAAGTGCTTTTTGGGCGTATGAAATAATGGGTTCGTCGGCGCTGATTTCATCATACAGCGCGGCAATTGTTTTCAAGTTTGTGTAAAGAAAGTAGAGAGATTGCGGCGGTATTTTGCGTAAAACAATTTGTCGCAAAAACTTTTCAATGTCTTTAATTCCGGACAATCGTTCTCTCCACGCAGTGATTGTATCGTTGTCTTTTTCTAGAATGTATTCCGTAATATCATAGTCCGCTTGTAAAATCGCTTCATTAAATGTGGGATTCAGGATGGTGTGCTTACATTTACGGGACCCAATGGTTGTGACACAATTGTTCAAAAACCGAGACACAGATGACAATTTACCGGTATAATTGGAGTCATCAATTATGTTCAATTGTTTGAGAGAATTGTTGGCCAGTATTACACGGTCAGATTTGTTTTCAAACACCGGTTCATTTATTTTTGACACAAGACTGGGATTGTGTTCGTATATAAAATTAAGTAAATACACCAACGATTGCGTGGCAATTTCATACGTCATATACGTTTCAACCGAGAGATTTTCGGGGTAATATGTTTTTAATATTTCTCTCTGGAATATTTGTTTAACGCATTTTTTTGCCTTGATTTGATTGGATGACAAAGGGGTGTTGTTTGAATTTGAATTTGAGTTTGAGTTTGAATTTAAGTTTGAATTTGAGTTTGATTGTTCACTCACGGTAAAGCCGTGACCGTGACCGTCGTCTTCGTCATTTTGTAATAACACACGGTGTATGGTCTTGGTTGTATTGCTTATGTTTGCAAACTGAATGACGTCTTCTAATTCGGCGGACGACATGTTGGTTATAATGATGACTTCACTTGGACGATACGACGTAATAAATCTCTCCAATTCGTCGTATGTGGTTGGATTATGGAAGTTTTCACACCCCGTTTCAAATATACTGGCCTTTCCGGTTACAATGTCAATGTTTGTCATTCCCAATACAATGCCGCGCTTCATTTTATCCACCCACACGCACGATATGTTGTTGGATAATTCGGCTGAATTCGTGGTTTCCGATGAAAAATGCGTGCCGGGGGAATATATGCATTGAAGACTGCGCGTGGTTCCGCACGACTGCTGGTCTTGAACAATTACGGGAACCGTGATTCCCGCGTCTAATAACTTTTTAGTGTATCTCTCCAATGAATAATCACGAAACCCGGCCATTATAACAGAACCGGCAATTTTGTCGGCCTTGGCCAGTTCGCAAATGCTACAAAATAAATTTAATTCGCTGCCCGATACCGGCGCGTCTTTGTTTTCGGCGTATCCATACACTTCAAAAAAGGCGCCAACTTGCATGAGCACAATCGTGTTTGGACCATATTCTTTTATATATTTTTCTGTCAAATTGAAATATTCCTTTATTAGAGCCATAACTTTATTTTATGTTTGTCACGAACTATGCGGTGGCTAATTATAAAATAATATAGAGATTGCTTTATACATCTTTATAGGAACAATAGGAATAATAGGAACCATAGGAACCAGAACAAAATATTCCAATCCAGTTGTACTATGTAATATAATTCATTATTATAAGCACCCTTACACCCTTAGTAATTTAAAACGCCGTTTTTTATTAGATTTATTCACACAATATAATATAACAATGCCATCGCATAAAAGCGAAGATTATAAAACTACGGCAGTTAAATATCATTTAGAAAATGATAATGAATTGAATAAATCAGTTGAAACCGCAATAGGAAAAATAAACTCAGAAGATTATAAAAATTATTTTAATTATGCTTTTGATAAGTCGCAATTCAAAATACCATCAAACCATTCTACACGTAGAAGAACATTAAAAAAATATAAAAAAGTAAAAACATAATAAAAACATTATACGATTATAGTATAATATAACCGAATAATGCGTGAAAAACTATCAATTAAATATTATGCAGAAAGGGAAGAAATATGTAATAAACTTATAAGCATATTAGAATTAGATGAAAATAATTCTATTTTATAATGGTGAGTTGACTATGCTATGTTTATTACGTTACCCATATTGGCGTGATGTGTGCATTGATAGTACAACGTAGATGGAGCATTCATCGGTACTACAAATGTTTGAGTTCCGGTTGTGCTACCAGTTATACCTGAGGTATATTGGTTTCCACCATCACTTAATCTTATTTGAAATGGATGGGCTGAACCTGTGTTGTTTTGAAATATATATGTAAATCCTCGGTAGAGATATAGCACAGGGTCATTCGTATTACCTGAAACTATTCCAGGACCTTCGAATACATAGTCAGAAGCCCCATTACTACTTATCTTCCATGTGATACCAACACTTCCTGCGGGTCCTTGTGGTCCTTGTGGTCCGACTCCGCTTAAAAATTTTTCAGGGCTAGATTTATATATATTTTTATTTATTGAACTAGACCGTAAAGATAATACACGAGACATTTTATAATATAATTTATTATTATAATATAATTTATTATTATAAAATCATGAAATAAAAAGCCTAAAATAAGAAAGACCCTCATCCTCAAAAACAACGATTATATCGCGTGGACCGTCACACCCCCCAACCTCCAATTTAATAATAATAATAATAATATTTTTTTATAAAAAAATGTAACTATTATTTTCATTTATTTATTTACTAAATCCTCCCTAGAAAATATGTAAAACAAACTTAGATACAACAAGATAAGTAATGTAATTTACATAACAATAATACATGTATTATAAATTACCACATTTTATTTGTCCGTCGTTTTTTTATACGCATGGTCCATTACAAACACAAACACACGCCCAATCACAAAGCCCAATTCAACAACAACCAAAACAACCCCAAAACACGATGTATCCCGCATTGGCCGCCGTGTGTTCATTGAAAGACGCCGATAGTGATATTATTTATTATTACGGTAAAAAATACAGAAGCGATGAATCATTTCAACGTATTTTGAGTGAAGTGAATCAACACATTGAAAAGATGAATTATAAATTAGAACAATGCGACGCAATTACTACCCGTATTCAAGAAACGGTGTGTGGTCCGTCACCACTTCATAGCGAAAACATAGTGATTTCGGTGGTTGAAGAAGACACGCAAAGCATGGCGAGTTTGGATGATTACGACAATGAAAGCGAAAGCATCAGCGGAATGTCCCAATCTAGTTCGTATAAAAAAGGCAATGTAAAGATTGGAAAACAGTATCAAAAACGGTATTTACCAGACGGAACCCTTCTTCGTCATGACGTGCTTGACATAAATAACGAACAAGACTCCTGGTTTGGCGTGTATGACGCCGAGAGAAATGTCATCATTCGGGAAAATGAGAACGCGGTGTCAGTCGGTGTAGAATATGAAACGCTCCATCAATTTGCCATCGCTCATACCAATGAAGCCAAAAACCGCGTGGGTTCAACGGAGAATGTATGGAGTGACGGGCATTTGAAATACATGGACCGCGATGACGGGTGCTGGTATTCTATCGGGGATTTGCGGGGTAAAAAATGATGAGGATGACGATGTGTTTAATTTTCGTCGTCTTTTGCCATAAAGTTATGAAGGGCAACGCCTTTTCCGGTGTTTTGTACTTCGCCGGTCAAAATGCTGTCTTCATATAATCGTCGCAACACATCCGGCGGTGCGCTTGAACCGATTTTCAACAAATTCTTATCATACAAATATTTCTTTATTTCATTCAACGACTTTTGTTTCAACGACAAGTGTTCTTTTTGAATATGTCGCTGTGTGTGTTTATTTTTAAGCAACACACCGACTACATTGCCGTGCTTACCTACCCGGAACTTTTTGGTGGTTGTTTTTCGTATTTTCATACGCAGTCCAGCAATTTTGCCGTCATTTGGAACGCCGG
>Ga0194133_10002130_pt1 | contig 31703 bp, 25 predicted proteins | sample TA2KigOf40mmetaG_FD_155448 | JGI IMG/M metagenome (GOLD analysis project Ga0194133, IMG submission 155448) | Freshwater microbial communities from Lake Tanganyika, Tanzania - TA2015055 Kigoma Offshore 40m | ecosystem: Environmental > Aquatic > Freshwater > Lake | place: Tanzania: Lake...
ACGCACGCAGGCCGGCGACGATCGGCTCGGGGGTGGCCACCACCGCGGCGAGACGCACGAGCAGCGGGCCGAGGGCCGCAGCGACGGCCACGGCGATGCCGACGCCGACGGCCCGCACGATCATCGGAACCGGTCGGCGACCGCTGCTCGCATCGCGTCGATCGGCGCGGGGACGCCCGTCCAGATGGTGAAGGCCCGCGCCGCCTGGTGCAGCAGCATGCCGACGCCGTTCACGGCGACCGCCCCCTGGGACCGCGCTGCCTGCAAGAGCGGCGTGTCGAGTGGTTGGTACACGAGGTCGGCCACGACCTGGCCCGGACGAAGCGCCTCCACCGGACACGGAAGCGTCGGACCGCCGGTCCCGGACATCCCGATCGATGTCGCGTTCACGACGAGGTCCGCACCCGGAACGGCGTCGAGGCCCCCGGCGCGGCCGACCGAGCCGGCGAGACGGGCGGCCTCGACCGCACGGTCGACGGTCCGGTTCACCACGACCACCTCGGCGGCACCCGCCGCCGCGAGCGCGACGACGACGGCCCGGGCTGCGCCTCCGGCGCCGAGCACGACCGCCTGCTTGCCCGTCGGGTCGAACGCGGCCTCCTCCCGCAGCGAGTCGACGAACCCGTCGCCGTCGGTGTTGTGCCCGACGAGACGCCCGTCGACCGACTGCACGCAGTTGACCGCTCCGAGCGCCGCCGCCGCCGGCGTGCACACGTCGACGGTGTCGGCGACCTGCGCCTTGTGGGGCATGGTCACCGACAGGCCCTCGATGCCGAGCACCCGCATCGCCTGCAGCGCGTCCCCGGCGCGCCCCGGAGCGACCTCGAACGCGAGGTACACCCAGTCGAGGCCGGTCGCGGCGAACGCCGCGTTGTGGAGCGCCGGCGACAACGAGTGGCGCACGGGCGAGCCGATGACGGCGGCGACCCTCGTCGCGCCGGTCGGGACGGAGCGGATCGTCGAGGTCACTCGAGGAGCCCCAGAGCGTCGGACACCGCGACCTGCCGTTCGAACTCCTCCGCCGACTCGGTGAAGAAGTGCCGGCCGTCCGCGCTCGCGAGCACGTAGTACAGCCACCTCCCCGCCTCAGGCGACAGCGCCGCCTCGAGGGACGCCCGGCCGGGCGAGGCGATCGGACCGGGTGGGAGCCCGGTGAACTTGCGGGTGTTGTACGGCGAGTCCGAGTCGAGGTCCGACAGGGTGATCGGACCGGTCTCCTTGCCCACCGCGTAGAGCACCGCGGCGTCGATACCGAGGGACATCCCGAGCGCGATCCGGTTGTAGATCACCCGGGCCACCTTCGGGCGCTCGTCGTCGAGGCGCGTCTCCTCTTCGATCATCGACGCAATGACCAGGACCTCGAAGGGCGACAGACCGATCTCGGCGGCACGTCGAACGAGGTCGAGCTCGGCCGCCACCGCGTCGAACTGCTCGACGAACATCCGCACCACGTCAGCGGCGGTCAGCTCATCGTCGATGCGGTACGTGTCGGGGAAGAGGAAGCCCTCGAGGCCCACTCCGGGTGGTTGGAGCGTGGACCGGATCGTCCCGTCCCGCAAGGCTGCGGCCAACGCCGCCTGGTCGAGGCCGGGGACCTCCTCGAGGAGCCGCCGTTCGAACTGCGCGAGCCGGAAGCCCTCGGGGAACGTGACGTTGAGCCACTCGTCGGTCCGGAACGGCCCGGCTTCGAGCACGGCGAGTGCCTCCGCCATCGAGGAATTGCGCACGAACACATAGCTTCCCGCCCCGAAGCCCCCCGACCCCTTGAGTCGGATGTAGTAGCGGAAGAACCCGCCGTCGGCGACCACACCCTCCGCGTCGAGGAGCGCTGCGATGTCGGCGGTGGTCGCCCCGTTCGGGACGACGACCACGACCGCCTCGCCCGGTGGACCGGCCGGATCGATTCGCCGATCGACCCACAGCCAGCTCCCCACCATGGCGACGACGACGATGGCCGTCACGATGCCGGAGAGTCCGGCGAAGCGCCGGTTCCCCCGCACCGGACGACGGACCCGAACCCAGGTCGCCTCGTCCTCGCCCTCGAAGAACGTGTCGTCCTGCGTCATCGACCGGGCCCTGTGGCGGCGTCGAGCCATCCCTGCAGGATCACGGTCGCCGCGAGCTGATCGATCACCGTGCGACGTCGCCTGCCGCGCATCCCCCGCTCCTTCAGACCCCGCTCGGCGGTCACCGTCGTCAGGCGTTCATCGTAGGACTCGACCGGGACCCCGACCGTGGCAGCGAGCTCGTCGATCTCGGCGAGGACCGCCTCCGCCGCGGGCCCGACCGTGCCGTCGAGACGCAACGGGAGACCGACCACGAGGACCACCGCGCCCGCCTCCACCACCACCTCGGTGATCCGCCGGTGGTCGGTTGCTCGATCCCCGCTCCGCTCGATGGTCCCCCACTGGACGGCGAGCACCCCGGCCCCGTCGCCGACCGCGACGCCGATCCGACGGCTCCCGAGATCGACGCCGACGGCGCGGCGGTCCTGCGCCACCACCTCAGCCTGCGGCGAGCGCGCCGCGCACCACGTCGAGCGCCGCCTCGATGCCGCCGACGTCCTTGCCGCCCGCTACGGCGAGCTCGTCGCCGCGACCGCCGCCGCCCTTGACGAGTTTCGCGGCGTTCGCGAGGAGGGCCCCTGCGGTCAGTGCGCCGCCGGGGCGAACGGCCGCGACCATCGCCACTCCGCCCCCGTCGGCCTCACCGGCGAGCACCACGACCGCGACGCCGTCGAACGCCCGCACCGCGAGCGCCAGGTCGCGATAGTCGTCGCGCGGGAGGCCGTCGACCCGGGCCACCACGGCACCGTCGGTGACCGTCGCGGCGATCTCGGCCGCCCGGTCGAGCGTCGCGCGCCGCCGGAGTTGCCGGAGCTCCGACTCGAGCGAGCGCAACTGCGCGAGACGACGTTCGATCCCCTCGACGACCTCGTCGACGCCGACGTTGAGCAGGTCCGCCGCCTGACGGAGCCGGCCCTCCGTCTCGCGGAGCCGGACCACGGTGTCGAAGCCGGTGATCGCCTCGATGCGGCGGATGTTCGACCCGATCGAACCCTCGGCCACGACCCGCACCGACCCGATGTCCCCGGTCTGACGGACGTGCGTCCCGCCGCACAGCTCCACCGACGGCCCAGCCTCGACCACCCGCACCACGTCGCCGTACTTGTCGCCGAAGAACGCGAGCGCGCCCACCTCCTCGGCGTGGGACTTCGACGTCTCGTAGGTTCGCACCGGGTGGTTGGCGAGGACCTCGCCGGCGACGAGGTCCTCGATCTCGGCGAGTTGCTCGCCGGTGATCGAGTCGTAGTGGCTGAAGTCGAACCGCAACCGATCCGGCGCGACGAGGGAGCCCTGCTGCCGCACGTGATCGCCGAGCACCCGGCGCAGCGCCCAGTGCAACAGGTGCGTCCCCGTGTGGTTGCGCCGGAGCGCATCACGACGGCCGAGATCGACGACCGCCTCGGCGACCTGACCGGGGTAGATCCCACCCTCACGGGCGCCGACCACGTGCCGCACGAGGCCCGGCAGCGCGTACGTCGTCTCGGCGACCCGGACCGACCCGGTCTCCGTCACGATCGTGCCGTGGTCACCCTGCTGACCACCCGCCTCGGCATAGAACGGCGTGCGATCGAGGAACACAGCGTCGCCGATGACGGCGAGCACTCGGACGGAGGCCACCGTCTCGGGGCCACGGGCGAGATACTCGGTCGGCCCGAACTGCTCGACAAGGTCCTGGTGCTGCTCGAGGTGCTCGTCGACCTCGGCACCCTTGCGTGCGTCCTTCGCCCTACGGCGCTGCTCGGCCATCTCGGCCTCGAACCCGGCGACGTCCACCCCGACCCCGCGCTCGGCGGTGATCTCCTCCGTGACCTCGAGCGGGAAGCCGTAGGTGTCGTGCAGCTGGAACGCCGTCGCTCCGGTGAGCGATCCACCCGGCGGCAACGAAGCGAGGGCCTCGTCGAGGATCGTCGAACCGGTGGCGAGGGTGCGGCGGAAGTTGTCCTCCTCGCGCGTGATCACCCCACGCACGAAGTCGTGGCTCCGGACGAGTTCGGGGTAGTCGGCTCCCATGACCTCGACGACGGCATCGACCATGCGCGGCATCACCGGTTCGGCGAGTCCGAGCAGGTAGGCATGCCGCACCGCACGTCGGATGATCCGCCGCAGCACGTAACCGCGCCCCTCGTTGGAGGGGAAGACCCCGTCCGAGACGAGGAAGGTCATGGTTCTCGCGTGCTCGGCGAAGATCCGCAGCGACACGTCGGTCGCCGGATCGATCCCGTAGCGCACGCCCGAGACCTGTTGGGCGACGTCGAGCAGACGAGCGAACTCGTCGATGTCCCACACCGAGTCGACGCCCTGCAGCACCGTCAGCACCCGCTCGAGCCCGGCGCCGGTATCGATCGACGGCCGGGGCAGCGGCACGCGCGTGCCGTCGGGCTGCCCGTCGAACTGCATGAACACGAGGTTCCAGATCTCGATGTAGCGCTCGTCCGATCCGTGCGCCGGCCCGCCCTCCGCACCGAAGGCCGGGCCCTTGTCCCAGAAGATCTCGCTGCACGGCCCGCACGGCCCCGTGTCGCCGGCCTGCCAGAAGTTGTCCTTGTCGAGACGCTGGATCCTCGCCGCCGGCACGCCGACCTCGTCGATCCAGATGCGTTCCGCCTCGTCATCGGAGACGTGCACGGTCACCCACAACCGCTCCGGATCGAGCCCGAGCCGACCGGTGACGAACTCCCAGGCCCAGCTGATCGCCTCGCGCTTGAAGTAGTCGCCGAAGCTGAAGTTCCCGAGCATCTCGAAGAACGTGAGGTGCCGACTCGTGCGGCCGACCTCCTCGAGGTCGTTGTGCTTCCCGCCGGCTCGCACGCACTTCTGCACCGACACCGCACGGCGGAACGCCGGCGTCTCCTCGCCGAGGAAGAACGGCTTGAACGGCACCATCCCGGCAACCGTGAACAGCAGCGTCGGGTCGTTCGGGATCAGCCCGGCGGATGGCACCGCCGTGTGCCCGCGCTCGGCGAAGAACTCGGTGAACGCTCGGCGGAGCTCGTTGGCCTGCATACCGTCCCACAGCGTAGACGACCCGCCCCCACCGCCCCTCAGGCGGGGGGTGCCGGGCGGTCGTGCTCGTCGCGCAGTCGCCGCTCGGTCTCCGCGGCCGCCCGACGGCCCTCCCCGATGGCGTCCTGCACCCGCCCACGGACCGCCCCACCGGCACGACGCGCCCCCTCGAGGGGACCGCCGCGCCGGATCAGTCGGGTGGCACGCCGACGCGCCCAGCGCGAGCCGACCCCGCCGAGCACCGCACCGACCGTCATCCACGTGAGTCGTCGCACCTCAGCGCCGTCCCTTCCTGCGGCGCCGCCGTCGCGGGGCCTCCTCGCGCACACCTCGCAGGCGACGGAACCCCCGCCGCACACCGGCGGCCGTGGCCGCCACCTTGATCATCGGAGCGGTCACGACGTCGTAGGTGACCCGGGATGCGTCCTCCAGCGTGGCGGCGATGCCCGCACTCCGCTCGACGAGCGCACCGGCGCGTTCGACGTCGTCGCGCACCGTCGTCGCGAGGGCGTCGACCTCCTCGGCCATGCGCCGCGCCTGCTGCTCGAGGCGCGCCGCGCTGCGCCGCAGTGCGGCCGCTGCCCGGACCACGAGCACCGTCGCCACGCCGAGTCCGGTCGCCGAGCCGACGGCGACGATCGTCACGACGACGGCGACGAGGTCCGCCGCGCTCACGACGACGCCCCCCCGGGGTTCGGCCCACCGGCGCCGGCCCGCCGCCAGCGGTCGGCGAGCTCCGCCTCACGTCCCGCGTCGGAGGGTCGGTAGTAGACCGCGTCGGCGACCTCCGCCGGGCGGTAGGCCTGGGGCACCCAGCCGGTCGGGTCGTCGTGGGGGTAGCGGTACCCGGTGCCGTGCCCGAGCGCGGCGGCACCCGGGTAGCCGGTGCCGCGCAGGTGGGCGGGCACCCCGGAGACGGCCACGTCACGGACGTGTGCGGTCGCCGCGTCGAGTGCGAGGAGCACCCGGTTCGACTTCGGGGCGGTGGCGAGGTGGACCGTCGCCTGGGCGAGGTTGAGGCGCGCCTCGGGGAGGCCGACGAACTCCACGGCGCGCGCGGCCGCCTCGGCGACGAGCAGCGACATGGGGTCGGCCATCCCGATGTCCTCCGACGCAGCGATCACCAGCCGCCGGGCGATGAATCGGGGGTCCTCCCCGGCCGCAAGCAGATGGGCGAGCCAGTACAGGGCGGCGTCCACGTCGGAGCCCCGGACGCTCTTGATGAACGCGCTGGCCACGTCGTAGTGGTCGTCGACGCCGTACCGGAGGGTTCTCGTCCCGAGAGCGTCGCGGGCGTCATCGACGCCGATCGGCAGGTCGACACCGCGTGACGCGGCGAGCGCCGCGGCGACCTCGAGCGCACCGAGTGCATGGCGTACGTCGCCACCCGAGGACACAGCGAGCGCCTCGAGCGCTGCGTCGTCGGCGACAGCACCGACGGTGGCGAGGCCCCGCCGCAGCACCGTCACCACCTCCGGCGGCGTGAGTGGTTCGAGCCGGAAGAGCGTGGAACGCGACAGCAGGGCGGCGTTCACCGAGAAGTACGGGTTCTCCGTGGTCGCGCCGATCAGCACCAACACACCCGACTCGACCGCGGGGAGCAGCGCGTCCTGTTGGGAGCGGTTGAACCGGTGCACCTCGTCGAGGAACAGGATCGTCGGTCGACCGTAGGCGCCGAGCCGGTCCTCCGACGCTGCGATCACCTCGCGGACGTCCTTCACCGACGCGCTCACCGCGGAGAGCTGCACGAGATCGGCCTCGGTCGCCCCGGCGACGAGTCGGGCGATCGTGGTCTTGCCGGTCCCCGGGGGTCCCCACAGCACGAGCGAGGACAGCCGTCCCGCCTCGACGAGCGCCCGCAACGGTCGACCGGGACCGAGGAGGTGCGCCTGGCCGACGACCTCGTCGAGGGAGCGCGGTCGTAGCCGGTCGGCGAGCGGCGCCCGCCTGGCGAGCCGCCGGTCGGCGGCGGCAGCGAAGAGATCGGCGCCCACAGGCCGATCCTAGGACTGCCCGCTCGCCGGGCACACCGGGGGCATGGGAGCATGCGCGGGTGCACGTGCTCTTCGCAGCCGCCGAACTCGCCCCGCTCGCGAGCGTGGGCGGGTTGTCGCAGGCGGCGGCGGGTCTCGTGGACGAGCTTCGCCGCCAGGGGGTCCGGGTGACCGTCGTCGTCCCCGACTACGACCCGAGCATCGGCCTCGGAGACGAAGAAGGCAGCGCCGTCGCGGTTCCCGACTGGGTCGGACCGACGAGGAGACGGAGGGGCGTCCACCCGGTGTGCGGACCGGTCGACCTGCTCACCGTGCCCGGGATCGACCGCCCGCACCCCTACCTCCGCGCGGACGGCACCGGTTGGGAGGACAACGACGCCCGGTTCCTCCGGTTCGGACGAGCGGTGGCCGCGCTCGCCGAGACCGTTCGACCCGACGTCGTCCACCTGAACGACTGGCACACCGCCACGGCACTCGCCGCGCTCGACCCGGCGCAGGCGACCGTGCTCACCGTCCACAACCTCGCCTACCAGGGCACGACGGACGTTGCGTGGGCGGCGAAGATCGGCCCCCGCGGCGACGCGTTCGTCCGTGACGGGACCATGAACCCGCTCGCCGGGGGGATCCGCCTCGCCGACGCGGTGGTCGCCGTCAGCCCGAGCTACGCCGGCGAGATCCTGCACCCCGCCCACGGCGCGGGTCTCGACGACCTGTTGCGCGCCCGTGGCGACACGCTCGTCGGGATCCTCAACGGCATCGACACCCGACGGTGGGACCCTGCGACCGACACGAACCTCGCCCGCCGCTTCGATGCCGGGGACCCGACCGGCCGCGCCGCCGACCGCACGGACCTCCTCGACCAACTCGGCTGGGACGACGCCGAGGACCCGGTCGTGGTGATGGTGACGCGCCTCGTCGAGCAGAAGGGGGTCGACCTCGCGCTCGCGTGCGTCCCCTTCCTCGCCGGCATGCGGATGCGACTCGCCGTCCTCGGTGCCGGCGAGCGCCACCTCGCCGGTGCCCTGCGCGACGCTGCGGCCGAGCGGCCCGACCGTGTGGCGTTCGTCGAGGGCTACGACGACGGTCTCGCCCGCCGCTTCCTCGCCGGAGCCGATCTGCTGCTCATGCCGAGCAGGTTCGAGCCGTGCGGCCTGACGCAGCTCCAGGCGATGCGGTACGGGGCGTTCCCGGTCGTCACGGCCGTCGGCGGCCTGCGGGACACCGTCGTCGACCTCGACGCCGACCCGCGCCACGGCAACGGCTGGGTCGCCGCCGACGCCGACGTCCCACACCTGCTCGACGCCCTGTGGCGGGCGCGGCGCGGCCTCACGGACCGACGCCGCACGACGGCGCTCCGCCGGCGGATCCTCCGGCTCGACGCGTCGTGGGCTCGACCGGCCCGCGCCCACATCGAGCTGTACCGGCAGGCCCTTCGCCGCCGCAGCGCCTGAGGGCGCTACGGTCCGGACATGGCCGCCGATCCGAAGGTGCTCGTGATCGTCCTCGCCGGCGGGGAGGGCAAGCGCCTCCTCCCGCTCACCGACGACCGGGCGAAGCCGGCGGTCCCCTTCGGCGGCGCGTACCGGCTGATCGACTTCGCCCTCTCGAACTTCGCGAACGCCCGCTACCTGAAGATCGTCGTGCTCACCCAGTACAAGAGCCACAGCCTCGACCGGCACATCAGCCAGACGTGGCGGGTCTCCACCCTCCTCGGCAACTACGTGACCCCGGTCCCCGCGCAGATGCGCCGGGGGCCGCACTGGTTCGCCGGTTCCGCCGACGCCATCTACCAGAACCTCAACCTCATCGCGGATGAACAACCGGACCTCGTGTGCGTCTTCGGCGCCGACCACATCTACCGGATGGATCCCCGCCAGATGGTCGAGGAGCACCTCGCCACCGGCGCCGGGGTGACGGTGGCGGCGATTCCCGTGCCGCGACGCGACGCCACGGCGTTCGGGGTGATCGAGGCCGACGCCGAGGGTCGGATCTCCGCCTTCCACGAGAAGTCGGCCGAGCCGCCGACCATGCCCGGCGATCCGACACGCTGCCTCGCCTCGATGGGCAACTACGTCTTCGACACCGACACGCTCTGCGAGATCGTCACCCCGCGTCCGGACCGACCGTCGATGGCCGACCTCGGTTCCCATGTCGTCCCCGCCCTCACTGAACGAGGGGTCGCCCGGGTCTACGACTTCTCCCACAACCTCGTGCCCGGTCAGGAACCCCGCGAGCGCGGCTACTGGCGCGACGTCGGGACGATCGACGCCTACTTCGACGCCAACATGGACCTCATCGCCCCGGTGCCGGTCTTCAACCTCTACAACGACGCCTGGCCCGTGTTCACCGACCACCGACCGCTCCCGCCGGCGAAGATCTCCCGCGGTGCCGCCGGCGAGGCGGCGAACATCGAGGACAGCCTGCTCGGCCAGGGATGCATCGTCTCCGGTGCGGAGGTGCTCCGGTCGATCGTCTCACCGACGGCGTACGTCGACCACGGCGCGAAACTCGCCGAGGCGATCGTCTTCCCGGGGGTGCACGTGGGCGCGGGCGCGGTGCTGCGACGCTGCATCGTCGACAAGAACGTGAAGATCCCGCCCGGTGTCCGGATCGGCGTGGAACCGGAGGAAGATCTCGCCCGGTTCCCCGTCAGCGCGTCCGGGGTGGTCGTCGTGCCGAAGGGGTACGACTTCTCCACGCTCGACGGGCCGACCGTCGCCGCCCACTGATCGACCGGTCAGCCACTGTCGGGCACCCGTACCGTGCGGGCCCAGTCGGGCGGTGACGGGGCGGCGTCGCCGAGCAGTGCGACGACGACCCGCACCCCGGCCGGCGGTGCGGCGGGCCACGGCGTCTCGCCGTCGGTGAGCACGATCACCACCGACGGCCGCGGACGGAGCGCCGCAGCGGCCGCCACCCCGACCCCCATGTCGGTGCCTCCCCCGCCCTGCAACCGCAGGGAGCCCACGCCGCGCACGCGACGGACGTCGTGCACCGCGGCGTCCACCGACAGGACCCGCACGCCGTCGACCCCGACCGCCCGCACCACCCCGTCGACCTCGGCGACCACCCGGTCGAGTGCCGCTCCGGAGATGGATCCCGACGTGTCGCAGACGAGGGCCACCTCGGGCACCGGGCGACGCAACGACGGCAGGACAACCCCCGGCACCGCACCCGAGCGGCGGGAGGGACGCCGATAGGAGTAGTCGACCAGCCCGGCCGCCTCCCGGATACCCCGGCGGACCTCGGACCGCAGCGCCCGACGCCAGTCGACCCGTGGGCGGAGCAGCGCGTCGGCCCAGCGCAGCAACCCGGCCGGCACGTCGCCGGCCCGGCGTCCGTGCGCCACGACGTCGACCGCGACCTGGCGCCGAAGGAGATCGGCGGTCGGGCCGTCGATCGCGGGTCCGTCGCCGGCGCCGCCCTCGGCGTCGCGCCCACCGCCACGCTCCCAGGGTCGGTCGCGCCCATGGGCCGCGCTCCCGCAGTCGTGGCACGGCTCGAGCGGAGGGGTGGGCGGCGCGACGCGGAGCGCCGAGGCGTACTCCTCGGCGAGGCGATCGTCGTCGAGGCCGAGGTCGGACGGCCGAACCTGCCCGGCGGGCAGCGCACACCCGGCGAGGAGGTCGTCGTTGATCTCCGCGTCGGCGGCCCGCAACCAGACGTCGACGTCCTCGCCGACGTCGAACGCGTCCGCCCGGTCCGCATGCTCACGCAGCAGGTGCCCGATCTGGTGGACGAGCATCGCCCCCGTCACCTCCACCGGCCAGCTCCGCACGACCTCCGGGTCGACGGAGATCCGCCACCACCGGTCGGCGGAGACCCCGCCGATTCCCTCCCCGAGCTGCACCGGTGCAGCGAACAGCGCCGAGGCGAGGTACGGGAAACGGTGCGCCGCCCACAGGCGGGCCGCGGCGACCCGGTGCAGGGCTTCGGCGACGCCCTCGTCGGTCACGACAGGAGACCGGCGTCCCGGAGCAGGGGGAGGAACCGCGCCACCTCGGGCGGCGCCGCGACCCCGTCCGGTCGACACCGCGCGAGCACCCGGGCGGCGGTCGCCGCGACATCGGGAACCGTCCTGCCGGCGATGTCGAGGACCACCCACCCGGCCGCCCAGCGCTCCGGCGTCGGGGCGGCGGCGACCGCTCCGACCACCGACGACAGGGCGGCGAACGCCCGGTCACCGCGCTCGGGCACGACGAACGACGTCGGGTCGGCGAGCACCGCCTCGGGGTCCGGAAGGTCGAGCTCGGCCGCCCAGGCGAGGAACTCCACACCGGCTCCGTCGCCGACGGCTCCCCGCACGAGCAGCGACTGCACGCCCGGGCCGACCCCCGCGGCGACTGCGGCGGCCCACAGGCGGGCGGCGATCTCCCAGGAGCGCGGGCTCGGCCAGGCCCGACCCGCCGCGTCGGGGTCGGCGGGCGGCAGGGAGAGCAATGCCGGCCGCAACGTCGCGAAGGTGCCGACGAGCGCGTTGGCGCGCACCACCTCGCGCTCCCAGCCCGACGGCAGCACGACCGGCGCCGGGGCCGGGAACCCGCCGACCATCCCGTGCGCGAACATCGACGCGTCGAGCCGCCAGTCGAGGTGGCAGAAACGGTTCGCGAGCGGCGCAGCGAGATCCCACCCGTCCGCCGCCTGCTCCGGCGGGTTCGCCGCGGCGACGACCACCACCTCGTCGGGGAGCACGAGATCGCCGACGACCCGTTCGAGCACCACACGGAGCAGTGCCGCCTGGACCGCCGGTGGCGCGGTGGAGAGCTCGTCGAGGAACAGCACCCCTCGACCGGCCGCGACGAGGCGCCGTGCCCACGACGGCGGCGCGAACGACACACCGTCGCCGGCGACGACGGGCAGTCCGGCGAAGTCCGACGGCTCACGGATCGCGGCGATGACCACCTCGCACGGCAGGCCCGCCGCGTGGGCGAGGGCCTGCACGGCCGACGTCTTGCCCGAGCCGGGTGGCCCCCACAGCACGACGGGCACCCGGGCGGCGACGGCGACGGCGAGCGCACGAATCGTCTCGGCCCCATGGTCCACGGGGCGACGGTACCGCCCTCGGCCTCCTCAGGTCCCGCCGGAGCTCGACATCGGCGGTGCCCACTCGACAGGAGCGCGACCGGCAGCGACGAGCGCCTCGTTCACCCGGGAGAACGGTCTGCTCCCGAGGAACCCGTTGTGCGCCGACAGGGGTGAAGGGTGGGCGGACTCGATCACCACGTGCGCGGCACCGGTGACGAGCGACCGCTTCCGGCGCGCCGCCGCGCCCCACAGCACGAAGACCACACGTTCGGACGAGCGGTCCACCGCGCCGAGGACTGCGTCGGTGAACCGCTCCCACCCCCGGCCGACGTGCGACCCGGCCGCGCCGGCGCGCACGGTCAACGTGCTGTTGAGCAGGAGCACCCCCTGGTCCGCCCAGTGGTGCAGCGACCCGCTCCGCGCGGGCGGGACCCCGAGGTCGTCACGGAGTTCGGCGAGGATGTTGCGCAGCGACGGCGGGATCGCGACGCCGTCCGGAACCGAGAAGCACAGCCCCTCCGCCTGACCGGGCCCGTGGTAGGGGTCCTGCCCGACGATGACGACCTTCACCGCCTTGTACGGCGTGCGATGCAGGGCGGCGAACTCGAGCGCTGGCGGCGGGTACACCGTGGACGCCGCCCGCTCGGCGGCGACGAAGGCACGCAGGTCGGCGAAGTACGGCGCGTCGAGCTCCGCTCGGAGCACCGGGTTCCAGTCGGTACGGGTCACGGGGACGCTCAGACCCCCTCCGCCTCCTCGACCGAGGAGACCGCGTCCGGCCCTCCCCCGGCCGCCCGCAGCCGGTCGAAGATCGCCGGGGGCTCACGCCACGGGTTCACCGGAGCGCCGGACTCGGCGGCCCGGACCGCCCGCCAGACCGTCTCCGCCGTGAGGGGCATGTCGACGTGCCGCACCCCGAGGTGGGCGAGCGCGTCGACGACGGCGTTCTGCACCGCCGGGGTCGCACCGATCGTCCCGGCCTCCCCGATGCCCTTCGCTCCGAGCGGGTTGTAAGGCGTCGGCGTCTGCGTGGACGCCACCTCGAAGGAGGGGAACTCCGCGGCCGACGGCAGGGCGTAGTCGGCGAGCGTCGCGGTGAGCGGGTTGCCGTCGGCGTCGTAGCGGAACTCCTCGTAGAGCGCCTGGCCGATCCCGGACGCGACCCCGCCGTGCTGCTGGCCGGCGACGAGCACCGGGTTGAGCACCGTGCCGCAGTCGTCCACGGCGATGTGGCGCAGCGGCACGACCCGCCCGGTCTCGCGGTCGACCTCGACGACGGCGACGTGGGCGCCGAAGGGGAACGTCGGCCCGGTCGAGACGAAGTCGAGCTGTGCGGCGAGCCCGGTCGTGCCGTCGCTCCGGTCGACGACCCCGGCGGGGAGCGCCGGGTCGGCAGCCGCACGGGCGAGCTCCGCCCAGCCGAGCGCCCGGGCGGGCACGCCGGCGACGCCGAGCCGACCGTCGTCGTGGAGCACCACGTCGTCGGCGTCGCACTCGAGGAGGTGCGCGGCGAGCCCACGCGCCTTGTCGAGCAACGCCTCGGAGGCCCGGTAGATCGCCGAGCCGCCGAGCTGCAGCGACTTCGAGCCCCCGGTCCCGCCGCCGCTTCGCACTTCGTCGGTGTCGGACTGCACGAGCCGCACGCGATCCATCGCGATGCCGAGCCGGTCGGCGACGATCATCGCGAAGCTCGTCGGGTGCCCCTGACCGTGGCCGGAGGTGCCGACCCGCACGGTCGCCGCCCCGTCCTCGTCGACGGTGACCGACGCGAACTCCCCCGGGGCGCCGCCCGCGGTGATCTCCACGTAGCAGGAGACGCCGATCCCGAGGAGCCTCGGGTTACCCGCCGCTCGCCGGGCGGCCTGTTCTGCCCGGAGCTCGTCGTAGCCGGCGAGACGAAGCGCCTCCTCGAGCGGGCGCCCGTAGGCGCCGGAGTCGTAGACCACCCCGGTGTGGGTCGTGTAGGGGAACACGTCGTCGGGCAGGAGGTTCCGTCGGCGGATCTCCGCCGGGTCGATCCCGAGCTCGAGCGCCGCCTGATCGACGATCCGCTCGACCATCGACGCGGCCTCGGGACGGCCCGCACCCCGGTACGCACCGGTCGGCGTCGTGGACGTGACGGCGACGGCGAGGTCGACGGACAGCTTCGGCAGGGCGTACACGGCCTGAGACATCCGACGGGTGGCGCCGGGGAGCATCGCCCCGATCCCGGGGTAGGCGCCGGCGTCACCGACGATGCGGGCCCGCAGCCCGGTGAAGGTCCCGTCCGTCCGGCACCCGAGCTCGACGTACTGCACCTGCGCCCGGCCGTGGGCGAGGCCGACCATGTTGTCGCTGCGTGACTCCGTCCAGGTCACCGGCCGCCCGAGGAGTTGCGCCGCCCGGGCGACCACGGAGTACTCCGGGTAGAGGCCGGCCTTGCCGCCGAACCCGCCGCCGACGTCGGGGGCGATGATCCGGATCCGGTCCTTCGGCACACCGAGCACCCCGGCGAGGATGCCGTGAGCGAGGTGGGGCATCTGCGTCGACAGGTACACGGTGAGCCGGCCGTCGTCGCCGGGAACAGCGGCGCAGGCGTTGGGTTCCATCGGGACGACCGCGACCCGCTGGTTCAGGTACCTGCCCCGCACCACCACGTCGGCATCCGCGAAGAAGCCGTCGTCGTAGGGGTCGAGCTGGCTGAAGCAGACGTTGTCGGCATGCCCGGCGTGCAGCACCGGTGCACCGGGCTCGAAGGCCGCCTCGGGGTCGACGACGGCGTCGAGAGGCTCGTAGTCGACGACGACCGCCGCCACGGCATCGGCGGCGGCCCGACGATCGACAGCGAGCACGGCGACCACCGGCTCGCCGACGAAGCGCACCGCGTCGACGGCGAGCGGTCGCCGGGCGAAGTCGTCGTGCACGGTGACGAAGACCTGGTGGGGGGCGAGACCGAGCGAGTCCGCGGTGAAGGTCGCTACCACGCCGTCGAGCGCATCCGCCTCGGAGGTGTCGATCGAACGGATCTTGGCGTGGGCGAAGGGCGACCGCACGAAGTCGAGCCGGAGCACCCCCTCGGGTCCGAGGTTGTCGATGTAGGTCGCCGCGCCACGGAGGAACCTCGGGTCCTCGAGTCGGAGCACCGCGTTGCCGAGGATCGATCCAGCCATGTCGGCACGGTAACGCCGTGCACCCCCCTCGTGCCGTGACCCGCGACACTGGGGCGGTGCAGGACGGTCTGACGGTGCACGTGGGGTGTGCGATGTGGACCCACCGCGCGTGGGCGGACCAGCTCCCCCGCCCGCGCGGCCGCCACGCCCTCGACGCCTACGCCCGCCGCCTCACCGCCGTGGAGGGGAACACGACCTTCTACGCACTCCCCGACCCGGCCACGGTCACGACGTGGGCGTCGCTGCTCCCGCCGAGCTTCCGGATCACACCGAAGCTCCCACGAACGATCACCCACGACCGGCGGCTGCGGAACGCCGGCACCGACCTCCGCGTCTTCCTCGACCGGATCGAACCGCTGCATGCCAACCTCGGTCCGATCTGTGTGCAACTGCCGGCGAGCTTCGGGCCGGACGACCTCGGCGTCCTCGACCGGTTCCTCGCCACCGTGCCCGACGCGCACCCGTGGGCGGTCGAGGTCCGCCACCCCGCCTTCGCCGCAGGCGGGTCAGCGGAAGGGGCGCTGCACCGGGTCCTCGGCCGGCACGGCGTCGACCGGGTGCTACTCGACAGCACCGTCCTCTTCGACGGTCCGGCGACCGGGCCCACGGGCACCGCGGCACGGGCCCACAAGCCCGCCGTCCCCGTCGAACCGGTGGCCCTCGGTACCCGTCCGGTACTGCGGCTAATCGGGGCGCTCGACCTCGGTGCCTGCCTGGCGGGCTGGGGGCACTGGATCTGGGCGGTGAGACGCTGGATCGACGAGGGGCGTGCCCCGCTCGTGTTCGTGCACACGGCCGACAACGCCGAGGCTCCGACCCTCGCCCGAGCCGTCCACGCTGCGATCATCGAGGGAAACGCCGCGCTCGCGCCGCTGCCGGAACCGGACGACGGTCCGGCCACGCTGTTCTGATCGGGGTCGAGCCGCTCAGGTTCCGGAGACGTCGCGTGGTGCGACCGGGTCCGCCCGCCGCTCGCGCACGAGGGCCTCCTGCACGATCGTCGCCACGTGTGTCCCGTCCGGTGCGAACGCGTGACCGATCGACAGGCCGCGTGCCCCGCCGACGAAGTGGCAGTGCATGTCGATCAGCAGCCAGTCGTCCATCGGGGCCTCCGCGTGGAACCACACCGCGTGGTCGAGGCTCGCCGCCATGAACACCTCGTTGCTGCGCTCCTGGGGCACGTCACCGGCGGGATGCGCCGCACGGACGGCCATGACGGTCGAGGTGTCCGACGCGAACGCCAGCGCACACGCCCGACTCCGAGCGTCCGAACCGACGCTCCGATCGACCCGGACCCAGGTGAGCGCCCGTCCGGTGCCGTGCGGTTGGGGGACCTGGCGACGCTCGATGATCCAGCCCCACCCGACCTCGGGAAGCGTGTCCGGCCCGGGCACCCCGTCGGGCATGCGGACGGTCTGCACCGCGGGCGCCGGCTCATCGGCCTGGAAGCTCGCCTCGAGGGTGAGGATCGCCCCCGTCGACTGGCGCGCGACGACCCGCCGCGTGACGAACGACGTGCCCGTCCGGACCCGGTCGACCTCGTACCGGACGGGTTCGTCGAGCCGCCCGCCGAGGATGAAGTAGGCGTGCAACGAGTGCACCCGCCGCGACGCCTCCACCGTGTGCATCGCCGCGCGCAGCGCCTGTGCGATCACCTGACCGCCGTAGATCCGACCCCACGCGTAGGGCGGGCTCGCACCCACCCAGGCGTCGATGCCGTGCGGTTCGACCGCCTCGAGGTCGGCGAACGTGCGGGGTTCGGGGAGCGCCACCTCGCCATGTTGCCCGGCGGAGCGGCACCGGCCCCACCCGGACCGGACGACGGCTACCGTTCCGGCCCATGACCACCACCCGGGGACCCCTCGACGGCGTGCGCGTGGTCGAGGTGGCGAACATGATCGCCGGCCCGTCCGCAGCCGCGCTGATGGCCGACCTCGGGGCGACCGTCGTGAAGGTCGAGCCGCCCACCGGCGACATCCTGCGTGGCGGCCACCGCCCGCTCGACCCGACGATCACCGCGCCGTACCCGGACCCCTGGTGGCAGCTCGACAACCGGGGCAAGCAGGGGATCGTCGTGGACCTCACCACCGACGCGGGGGTCGAGGTCGTGCACCGCCTCGCCGCCGACGCCGACGTCTTCCTCACGAACCTGACCGACGACCGGCGGGCCCGCTACCGGCTCACCCCCGACGACATCCGTGCCGTCGCGCCGACCGTCGTGTACGCCCACGTCGGCGGCTACGGATCGGCGGGGCCCGTCGCCGGCGCCCCCGCCTACGACATGACGGCGTTCTTCGCCCGGGGCGGGGTCCAGGGCGTCATCGGTCAGCCCGACGACCCGCCCCATGCGTTCCGCCCCGGCCAGGGCGACCACACCACCGCGTTGGCGTTGCTCTCCGCGATCCTCGCCGCGCTCCGCCAACGGGACCGCGACGGCACCTTCCAGTCCGTCCAGGTCGCGCTCTACCAGGTCGCCACGTGGACACTGTCATCCGACCTCACGGTCACCCTGCTCGACGGCGCGCCGCTGGAACGCACCGCCCGGGCGGACTGGCCGACGCCCCTCACCTGCCGGTTCCGCTGCGCGGACGACCGCTGGATCGCGCTGTGCATGCCCGGGCCGAAGGACTACTGGGACAACTTCTGCGTCGCGGTCGACCGGCTCGACTGGACCGCCGACCCACGCTTCGCCGACGGCACCGAACGGTTCCGGCACGGGCCCGAGCTCGTCGCCGCCTGCGACGAGATCTTCGCGACCCGTCCCCGGACCGCGTGGGCGGACCGCCTCGACGCGGCCGGGGTGATCTGGGCGCCCGTGCAGTCCCTCACGGAGATCACCGAGGACCCCCAGGCCGAGGCGCTCGGGATCTTCACCACCCTCGAGGACCCTGCGACCGCGACGACGTTCCGGACCGTCGCCGCCCCCTTCCGGATCGACGGGTCGCACGTCGCCGTGCGAGGTCCCGCACCCGGCCTCGGGGAGCACACGGTCAGCGTGCTCCGTGACGCCGGCTACGACGAGGCGACCATCGCCGAGCTCCTCGCGAACGGGGTGGTGCGCACCACCTGACCGCTGGACGTCGTCGTGCCCGACGGGACGCGGCTTGGCTACCGTGCCATCCATGACCGACGTCGACGCCGTCTACTCCGAGGCCCGTTCCTGGTTCGAGGCGAACTGGGATCCGAACCGTCCCCTCGGGGAGTGGTGGGAACTGCTCGCGCGCTCCGGCTGGGGGTTCCCGTCGTGGCCGACCCGCTGGTTCGGCAAGGGCCTCGACGGCGCAGCGGCGAAGGCGGCGCACCGTGCCCGGGCCGACGTCGGCGCGTTCTCGGCGCCGGCGGGGATCGCCACGATGATGGTCGCGCCGACGCTCATGGAGCTCGGCACGCCTGCGCAGCAGGACGCGTACCTCGAGGGCATCGCCACCGGGCGGGACGTCTGGTGTCAGCTGTTCTCCGAGCCGGGCGCAGGCAGCGACCTCGCCGGGGTGCAGACCAAGGCCGTGCGCGACGGCGACGAGTGGGTCGTGAACGGGCAGAAGGTGTGGACCTCCGGCGGGCACTACGCCCGCTACGCGATCCTCGTCGCCCGGACCGACGTCGACGTCCCGAAGCACCGTGGCCTGTCGTTCTTCCTCCTCGACATGCGTCAGCCGGGGATCGATCCCCGCCCGCTCCGGCAGATGACCGGCGACGCCGAGTTCAACGAGGTGTTCCTCACCGACGTCCGGGTACCGGCGGACCACCTCGTCGGTGAGATCGGCAGCGGCTGGAACGTGGCGCTGCAGATCCTGCTGCACGAGCGTTCGAGTCTCGACGCCGACAGCGACACCGGCGGCGGGATCATGGGCGACCTCGACCTCGCGGCCCCGGCCGGGAGCTTCGTCGGCGCCGCCAAGCAGGACGACGGCATGGACGCCATCGCGGCGGCGAGCGGTGACCGGGCGAAGCAACTCCTCCTCGAGTGCCTCGACCGGGCCGGTCGACGCGACGACCCCGTCGCCCGTCAGCGCGTCGTGGAGGTGTTCAGCCTCATCGATATCGCCCGCTACTCCGGCGGCCGACTCGCACCGTCGCTCGGCAAGCTCGCCTCCACCCAGCTCATGCGCCGGGTGCGTGACACCGCCCTGTGGCTCCTCGGCCCGGGCGGCACCCTCTCGGGGGCCGATGCCCCCTTCGACGGCCTCGTCACGGACATGGCGTTGATGGTGCCGGGTCTCTCGATCGCCGGCGGCACCGACGAGATCCAGCGGAACATCGTCGGCGAACGCGAGCTCGGCCTTCCCGGCGAGCCCCGCGTCGACAAGGACATCGCCTTCAAGGACGTGCTGCAGGGCACCATCCGCTGAGCGCGGCCGGGCGGCCGGCGGGGATGCGCGGTAGGTTCCCTCGATGGCCCGCATGACCCCCGAACAACTCGTCGAACGACTCCGCTCCTTCCCCAAGGCCGGACCCGAGGTCACCTGGGAACAGCGGCGCGCCGGGATGGACCGCGCCTCGGCCAAGGCCCCGCTGCCCGAGGGCACGACCGTCACCGCGGTCGACGCCGACGGGGTCCCCGGTGAGTGGATCACCTCCTCGGCCGGCTCGGACGGTCCGGCGACGCTCTACCTGCACGGTGGCGGGTACACGATGGGCTCCTTCGTTACCCACCGCGCCCTCGCCGCGAACCTCGCGGCGGCGACCCGCGGCCCGGTCCTGCTCATCGAGTACCGGCTCGCCCCCGAGCACCCCTGCCCCGCGGCGATCGACGACACCCGCACCGCCTGGCGCTACCTCCTCGCCCAGCCGGGGGTCGATGTCGCCCGCACGGCGATCGGCGGGGACTCCGCCGGTGGCGGTCTCACCGCGGCCACCCTCCTCGCGCTCCGTGCGCACGGCGACCCGCTGCCGGGATGCGCCGTGCTGCTCTCGCCGTGGGTCGACATGACCCTCGAGGCGGCGAGCCTGCAGACCCTCGCCGACGCCGATCCAATGGTCGACCAGCTCACCCTGTCGATGTCGGCCGACGCGTACGCCGGAAGCCTCGACCGCCGGGACCCTGCGGTCTCGCCACTCTTCGGTGACTGGGCCGCGATGCCACCGATGCTCGTCCAGGTCGGCGAGCTCGAGGTCCTCCTCGACGACGCCCGCGCCCTCGCCGAGCGGGTCACCGCCGCCGGCGGCTCCGTCACCCTCGAGGAGTGGGCGGGGATGGTCCACGTCTGGCAGAGCTTCTGCGGGATGATCGAGGACGCCGACCGGGCGGTCACCCGGCTCGGGGAGTTCATCCGGAGCTCGACGGGGGCCTGAGCCCCGAGGCCTCAGACCGCGAAGCCGACGAGCTTCGTGTCGAGGTATTCGAGGATGCCTTCCTCGCCGCCCTCACGACCGAGGCCGGACTCCTTCACCCCGCCGAACGGCGCCGCCGCCGCGGTCGGGTTGATGTCGTTGACCCCGACGATGCCGAACCGCAACGCCTCGACCGTCCGCCACGCCCGGGCGAGGTCGTTCGTGTACACGTACGACGCAAGCCCGTAGTCCGTGTCGTTCGCCCGGGCGATCACCTCGTCCTCGTCGTCGAAGACGATCACCGGGGCGACCGGACCGAAGGTCTCCTCGCGGTAGATCACCATGTCCTCGGTGACGCCGGTGAGCACCGTCGGCGCGTAGAAGTGCCCCTCCGCGAGCGCACCGTCGGTGAGTCGTGCCCCGCCGGTGGCGACCGTCGCGCCTCGGGCGACGGCGTCACGGACCTGGCGATCGACCTTGTCGAGTGCTGCGGCGTCCACGAGCGGGCCGATCTGCACCCCGTCGGTGAACCCGGAGCCGGCCTGCATCTTCGCGATGCGACCCACGAGTGCCTCGACGAAGCGGTCGGCGATCCCACGCTGCACGAAGAGGCGGTTGGGGCAGATGCACGCCTGACCGGTGTTGAGCACCTTCACCATCGCCGCACCCGTCGCCGCCCGGACCGGGTCCGCGTCGTCGTAGACGATGAAGGGCGCGTGCCCGCCGAGCTCCATCGACACCCGCTTCATCGTCGGCGCGGCCTGCGCCATGAGCAGCTTGCCGACCTCGGTCGAGCCGGTGAAGGTGAGCTTCCGCACCGCCGGGTGGCGGAGGAGCTCCGCGCCGACGGGCACCGGGTCGAGACTCGGCACCAGGTTGACCACGCCGGGCGGGAGGCCGACCTCGTCGAGGATCTTGACCACCTCGACCGCGCACAGCGGGGTCTGTTCCGCCGGCTTGAGCACGACCGTGCACCCTGCAGCGAGCGCCGGGCCGATCTTCCGGGTGAGCATCGACACCGGGTAGTTCCACGGGGTGATCGCCGCGGTCACCCCGACCGGCTGGTGCATGACCATGAACCGCTGGTCGGCCCGCGAGGACGGGATCGTGCGCCCGTAGACCCGCTTCGCCTCCTCGGCGAACCACAGCAGGAAACTCGCCGCATAGGTGACCTCGGTGCGGGCCGCCCGGATCGGCTTGCCCTGCTCCGACGTCATCAGCTTCGCGAGGTCCTCGTGCCGCTCCTGCAGCAGCTCGTAGGCCGCGTACAGCTTCTCGGACCGCTGGTAGGCGGTCAGCGCCGCCCACGCAGGGAACGCCCGGTCGGCGGCGTCGATAGCGTCGCGCACGTCCTCGACGCCGGCGTCCGCCACCTGCCCGATGGGGCGCCCCGTCGCGGGGTCGGTGACCTCGAACGTCGCCCCGGACCGGGCGTCCTTCCATGCACCGTCGATGTAGAGCATGGCCGCGGACCCTAGCCGCCGCGCCGCAGGTCGGCGCCGTACGCGTGGGTGGGCCGGAGCCGGAGCAGCAGCCGTCGATCCGCGACCATCGCCGCCCGGTAGTCGGCCCAGTCCGGGTGCTCGCCCCGCATCGCCCGGTAGTAGGCGACGAGATCGTCGGCCGCGTCGTCGTCGGTTGCGGTGGCCACGGCGCCGAGTTCGGCCCGGCACTCGAGGACGGCGTAGCTCCAACGGTCCGCACCGCCGACCTGGAGCACGGCCCGCGGGTCACGACGCAGGTTCCGGGTCTTCGCCCGGTCGTCGGTGACCGACACCCACAGCTCGTCGTCGCCGGCGACGTGGTAGCTGACGGTGGAGAGCTGCGGCGTGCCGTCGCGCCGGAGGGTTGCGAGCACGGCGTCGCGGCCGGCCCGGAACATGGTGAGCACCTCGTCACGGTCCATGCCCGACCCTACGCCGCGGGCCGGTCGGGCCGCCCCGTAGGATCGGCGCGCTGCGGCGTGCCGAGGTCCGGCACCGAGGCACGGGGGAACGGTCATGGGCACGCTCGACGGCAAGGTCGCGATCATCACGGGCGCCGCCCGGGGACAGGGCGCCGAGGAGGCCCGCCTGTTCGCCGGCGCCGGGGCGCACGTCGTCATCACCGACGTCCTCGACGAGCCGGGTGAACGCACCGCCGGGTCGATCGACGGCGCCGAGTACCTGCGCCTCGACGTGACCTCGGAGGAGGGCTGGGAGCGAGTCGTCGCCGACGTGGTCGCCCGACACGGCCGGCTCGACGTGCTCGTGAACAACGCGGGGATCTACAGCGGTGGCCAGCTCGTCAACGTCCGCACCGAGGAGTGGGACCGGGTGATCGCCGTCAACCAGACCGGCGTGTTCCTCGGGATGCGCACGGCGGCCCGGGCGATGATCGCCGCGGGCAACGGCGGATCGATCGTGAACATCTCCTCGATCGCCGGGATGATGGGCATCTTCGGCGGCACCGCCTACGGGGCGACGAAGTGGGCCGTCCGGGGGATGACGAAGGTCGCCGCGAAGGAGCTCGGTCGCCACGGCATCCGGGTCAACAGCATCCACCCCGGCTACATCGAGACCGACATGCTCAGCGAGGCCGGCCTCGACGACCAGGAACGGCTCGCGCGCACCGTGCCATTGCGTCGCATGGGAACGGTCACCGACATCGCGTCGATGGCGCTGTTCCTCGCCGGCGAGACGGCGGCCTACTGCACCGGGCAGGAGTTCGTGGTCGACGGCGGCGTCTGGGGCTGAGCTCCCGGGCTCAGACGGCGAGCGGGCGCGGCCACGACACGAGGGTCGGCCAGAGCGCGGGACCGCCCGCCGCAGCGAGCGAACGACCGAGTTCGGCGGCCCACTGGGCCTCCGAGCCGTGCTCGTCGCGCCACGCCCACAGGCGGCGGGTCGTGTACTGGAGCCGGTGCTCGTCGGTGTACCCGATCGCCCCGTGGAGCTGGTGGGCGAGCCGGTTGATGATCCCGACGGCCCGCCCGGTCGTCGCCTTCGCCGCGGCGATCACCTGGGAGACCTCGGCCGAATCGGCCCCGGCCGCGATCACGTCGACCGCGTTGTCGCACGCCGCCTCGGCCACGACCGCCTCACCGGCCATCTCGGCGAGGTAGTGCTGCAGGATCTGGAACTTGCCGATCGGCTTGCCGAACTGCTCACGCTCGTTCGCGTACAGCACTGACAGCTCGACCGCCTGCTGGAGCGCACCGGCCATGAGGAGCGCCCGGGCGAGCGCCCCACGCGCCGCGGCCTCGGCGACCGACGGGCCGGCGACGAGATCGGCCGCACCGACGGTCACCTCCGCCCACGGTTCCCCTGCGTAGTTCGCGCCGGTGGCACCGACGGTGAGCGCGCCGGCAGGGACGACACCGACCCCACGGTCGGTCACGACGACGAACGAGGCGGCGACGGGGGCCCAGTACGTGCGACCGCCACCGAGCACGACGGCGACCGGCCCGTCCGGGAGCTGCAGGCCGGCCTGCTCGCACACCCACCCGCCGACGACGGAGGTCTCGGTGAGCGGGACCGGGGCGGCGAAGCGTCCGGCCGCCTTGGCGATCGCGGCAGCGTCGTGCAGCGTGCCACCGGAGCCGCCGACCGACTCGGCGACCCCGACGGTCGACAGACCGGATTCGGTGAGTGCCGACCAGAGGCGGGCGTCGAGGCCGCCCTCGGCGGCACCGACGGCCTCGGGGGTGCACAGGTCACCGAAGATCGACTCGACGGTCTCGAGCAGGAGTGCGTCGACTGCGGTCATGGTTCAGCGAACTCCCAGCTCACGCGCGACGATGCCGCGCAGGATCTCGTTGGTGCCGCCGCGGAGCGTGAAGCCCGGGGCGGAAAGGACGGAGTCGGCCACGAGCTGGTCGAACCGCTCGATCCGGCCGGGAGCGACGAGACGCCGGGCGACCTCGGGGATCTCCCCCTCGAGGCGGGTGCCGAGGTCCTTCACGAGCGCCGCCTCGGTCACGGGGAGGCGCCCCGCGTCGAGGGAGATCGCTACGGAGACGCACAGACGCCGCAGACCGGCGAGCCGCGCCACGAGGAGGCCGATCTCCGCAGCCGCCTCGGCGGACGGCTCGGGGCCGACGGCGTCGATCAGCGCGGCGAGCAGCGGGTAGGTCGAGAGGTAGCGCTCCGGCCCGGACCGCTCGAAGGCGAGCTCGCCCACGACCTGGTTCCAGCCGTTGCCCTCGACGCCGAGCATCATGTGGTCGGGCACGAACACGTCGGTCATGACCACCTCGTTGAAGTGGTGGTGGCCGGACAGCAGGCGGATCGGCCGGACCTCCACCCCGGAGGATCGCAGGTCCATCACGAACTGGCTCATGCCGTTGTGCTTCCCGCCGCTCTCGGCGATCGGCTGCGTGCGCACGAGCACGATGAAGTAGTGGTTGTTGTGGGCCTGGGAGGTCCACACCTTCGTGCCGTTGAGCAGCCAGCCGCCGTCGACCTTCGTCGCGGTCGACCGGATCGATGCGAGGTCGGAGCCCGAGTCGGGCTCGGACATGCCGATCGAGAAGTAGATCTCACCGGCCGCCATCTGCGGGATGAGCTCCTCCTTCAGCGCGTCGTTCCCGTGCTTGAGGATGCCGGGGCCGGACTGCCGGTCGGTGATCCAGTGGGCCGCGATCGGCGCGCCGTGCGCGAGCAGTTCCTCGACGACGACGAACCGGTCGAGCGCTGAACGCTCGTGCCCCCCGTACTGCTTCGGCCACGTGAGCCCGAGGAACCCGTTCGCGCCGAGCTTGCGGGAGAAATCGGCGTCGTGGCCCGACAACCACGTGTCGCAGGACGGCACGTACGTACCGGCGGCGATCTCCGCCTCGAGGAAGGCCCGGATCCGCAGGCGGATCTCCTCGGTCGAGGACGGCAGGGCGGCGTCGGGGAAGGACAGACGGCTGGCCATGGCGTTGTTCTACACCTCCCGGGCGGCCTCTCCCCACCCGGCGCGCCGGGAGCCCGGGAACCTGGCACGATGACCGCATGCTCTCCCCCTACCGGGTGCTCGACCTGACCGACCATCGTGGTCACCTCACCGGCGCCGCCCTCGCCGCCCTCGGCGCCGACGTGGTCGCGATCGAACCGCCCGGCGGATCCGCCGCCCGTCGGGTCGCCCCCTATGCGACGGGAGTCGAGGGTCCGGAGGCGTCGCTCACCCACTTCGCGTACAACCGCAACAAGCGGTCGGTCGTGCTCGACCTCACCACGCCTCACGGCCGGGAGGACCTGCTGCGGCTCGTCGACGGCGCGGACGTGCTCATCGAGTCAGAGGATCCCGGTCGCCTCGCGTCGCTCGGGCTCGACGCGACCACGCTCCTCGCCCGCAACCCTGCGCTCGTCGTCGCGTCGTTGACGCCGTTCGGCCAGGACGGCCCGAAGGCGGGGTGGGCGCACACCGATCTCACGCTCATGGCATCGGGGTGCACGCTCGCGTTCACGGGGGACGCCGACCGGGCCCCGGTGCGTGTGGCGACCCCGCAGGGGTACCACTTCGGTGCCGCCTCGGCGATCGGGGGGATCCTGTTGGCGTTGCACCAGCGGGCGGTCTCGGGCTGCGGGCAGCACATCGACGTCGCCGCGCAGTGCACCGTCGCCCTCGGGACCCAGGCCGGGGTGCTCGCATCGGGGGCGAACGCCCCGACGCCCACCCGCACGGCGGGCGGGGCGAAGGCCGGAATCATCGAGCTCCGCTTCGTGTACCCCGCCGCCGATGGGTGGGTGTCGATCACCCACGTGTTCGGCACGGCGATCGGACCGGGCACCGCTCGCCTCATGCAGTGGGCGCAGGAGGAGGGTCACTGCGACGCCGAGCTCGCCGGCAAGGACTGGGCGAACTATGCGGTCCTGCTCGAGTCCGGTGAGGAGCCGCTCGAGAACTGGCAGCGTGCCCGGGACGCGGTCGAAGCCCTGTGCCGGTCGAAGACGAAGGCGGAGCTCCTCGCCGGGGCGATGACCCGGAACCTCTACCTGGCACCGATCTCCTCCCCCCGAGACGTCGTGGAGAGCAACCAGCTCCGGCACCGGTCGTTCTTCGCCCCCGTCGAGCATCCGGCGACCGGCCGCACGGTGGAGGCGCCGGCGTTCTTCGCGAAGGTGCGCGGGCCCGAACTCCCCCGGCTCGGTCGTGCCCCGCTGCTCGGCGAGCACACCCGCGAGGTGCTCGAGGAGGCGCCCCGGTCGCCTGCGGTCGGCACGCCGACCCACCCCGGGTCGACGGCGCTGCCCCTCGCTGGCCTCAAGGTGCTCGATTTCACGTGGTCGATCGCCGGTCCGCACCACACCCGGGTGCTCGCCGACGCCGGAGCGACGGTCGTCAAGGTCGAGTCGGCCCGCCGCCCCGACGCGGCGCGAGGCTTCCTCCCCGTGCACGACAACGCGCCGGGCGCCGAGCAGTCGGGGCGGCGGGCCGACATGAACGCCGGGAAGCTCTCGCTCGGCATCGACCTGTCGGTGCCGGAGTCCATGGATGTCATCCACGACCTCGTCCGTTGGGCGGACGTGGTGACGGAGTCCTACACCCCCAAGGCGATGCGGGCATGGGGGCTCGACTACGAGAACCTGCGCCGGATCAACCCCTCGATCGTCATGCTTTCGACCTGTCTCGCCGGCCAGGACGGACCACTCGCCTCCTTCGCCGGGTTCGGCAACCTCGGCGCGGCGCTCGCAGGGTTCTACGGCCTCGCCGGGTGGCCGGACCGACCGCCGGCCGGGCCATTCGGCGCGTACACCGACTACACGTCCACGCACTTCATCCTCGGCACGCTCCTCGCGGCGCTCGACCACCGTCGACGAACCGGCGAAGGGGCCTTCATCGATCTCGCCCAGTCGGAGGCGGCGACGTGGTTCCTCGCCCCCGCGCTCCTCGAGTGGACGGTGAACGGCGTGGTGGCGGAACGGGCCGGCAACCGGGACCGTGACCTCGCGCCCCACGGGGTGTACCCCGCCGCGGGCACCGACCGCTGGGTGGCGATCGCGTGCCGGGACGACCGCGACTGGTCCGCCCTCGCCGAGCTGCTCGGTCGCACCGACCTCGCCGCGCTCCCGATCGCCGAACGGCACCGACGCCACGACGAACTCGACGAGCTCATCGCTGCGTGGACCTCCACCCGCAGCGACGCCGAAGCCGAGGCCGCCCTCCAGGCCCGGGGCGTACCCGCCCATCTCGTGGCGTCGAGCGTCGAATGCCTCGCCGACCCCCAGCTCGCCTACCGCGGGCACTTCGTCGACCTCGACCACCCGTCCCGGCGGTGTCTCGTCGAGCGGACCCGCTTCGCCCTCGGTCGCACCCCGACCGTCGTCGAGCGACGCCCCCCGTTTCTCGGGGAGCACAACGCGGAGATCCTCGGTGGCCTGCTCGGCTACGACGACGACCAAGTCGCCGACCTGGTGATCGCCGGCGCCCTCGAATGACCGCGCTGGTTCAGCCCGCGGCGTCGCGCGCGTCGAGCTCGGCGCGGATCTCCGCACCGTGCTCGTCGAGCATGGGCGCTCGCCGGTAGATCCCGACCGGGGTCCCGGTGAACTTCATCGGCGTGTTGACGAGCACCACGGGACGACCCGACGGTTGGTCGACCGCGACCAGCATCTCGCGAGCCGCCACGTGGGGGTCCTCGAAGAGATCCGCCGGCCGGTTCACCGGCCCGACCGGGATCCGACCGCCGAGGATCGCCACGATCTCGGCGTTCGTGTGCGCCGCCGCCCACTCCTGCACCGCCAGGTCGATCTCCGCCCGGTTCTTGACTCGGTCCTTGTTGAGACGGAACCGAGGATCATGCGCCCACTCGGGGTGACCGATCAGCTCGCCGAGGAGCGCGAAGTGGTGGTCGGTCGGCGCAGCGATCGCGCATCGCCCGTCCGCAGTCGGGAAGATGTCGAAGGGGACCTGGAAGTCGCTCCGGTTGCCGGACGGCGGGGTGGGCCGCCCGAGGTAGGTGTGGCGGATCACCCCGAGGTCGCACAGCGCCGTGACGGCGTCGACCATCGACACGTCGACGAACTGCCCGATGCCGGTCTCGCGGGCGTGGTAGAGCGCGGCGAGCACGGCCATCGCCGTCACCGTGCCGGGGAAGATGTCCCCGATGAACGGTCCACCCTTCGTCTCCTCGCCCTCCCCTGGGCCGTTCATCGACACGAAGGACCCCATCGCCTGCGCGATGACGTCGTAGGCCGGCCAGTCGGCGTAGGGGCTCGCGCCCGTGCGCGGATCGCCGAAGCCTCGCACCGCGCCGTAGACGAGGCGCGGGTTCCGCTCGTGCAGGGTCTCCCACCCGAGTCCGAGCCGGTCCATGACCCCCGCCCGCGAGTTCTCGATGACCGCGTCGGCGGAGTCGACGAGACGCAGGAACACGAGCTTGTCGCCCGGGTCGCGCAGATCGAGCACGATCGATCGCTTGTTGCGGTTGTAGGAGCCGTACGCCCCGCCGTAGGCGCGCACCTCGTCGTCCTTGGTGAACGGCGTCAGGTAGCGCTGGCCCTCCCCGCCGGGGGGTTCGATCTTGATGACGTCGGCACCGAGGTCGGCGAACATCATCGACGCCCACGGACCGGCGATCGCCTGGGTGACGTCGAGGATCCGGAGCCCCTCGAGCGGACCGGAGCGCGCAGCCCGCATGGGAGCGGCACGCTCGTGGGCGCGGGTGTGGTCGCGGTCGTCGTCCTTCAGCATGTCGGCCACCAGGAGAGGGGTCGGGACTCGGGCGGTGGGACGCGCCGGTGCGCGAGCCGACCGAGGTCGGCGGCGAGCACACGACGGGTCTCCGCCGGGTCGATGATCTCGTCGATACGCATGGTCCCCGCCGCCTCATACGGCGAGGTCGCCTCCGCGACCTCCCCGACGAGCCGTTGTCGTTCCGTGTCGCGTGCCTCGGGGTCCGAGATGCGGGCGAGCTTCGAACCGAACGCTACGTTCACGCCGACCTCGGGGTCCATGAACCCGATCTCGGCGCCCGGCCACGCGTACACGCCGAGCGACGGCATGAGCGACCCGTTCATCGCCTGCCAGGCGAGGCCGAACGCCTTGCGGATGCAGACGGTCAGCGTGGGCGTTGTCGCGAGTTGCAGCGCCTGCATCATCCGCATACCCCAGTGGAGCATCCGGTCGTGCTCCACTCGACGACCCACCATGAACCCCGGCACGTCGACGAGGAACAGGACCGGGATGTTGTAGGCATCGCAGACGGTCACGAGCCGGATGATCTTCTGGCACGCCTCGGGGTCGAGCACCCCGGCGTTGAACATCGGGTTGTTCGCCACCACGCCGACGCTCCACCCGTCGAGGCGGGCGAGGGAACAGCTCACCGAGCGGGCGAAGTCCGGTTGCACCTCGAACACCGAGCCGGGATCGCAGATGCGCCGCACCACGGCTCGCATGTCGTAGCCGCGGGTTCGGCGCCGCGGGACGAGGTCGACGAGCCCCGGGTCGGCCTCGACCGGCGCGGTCGGTGCGGTCCGCGGGGCGGGTTCCCAGGCGTTGGCGGGGAGATAGGACAACCACCGGCGGATGGCCTCGTAGGCCTCCCCGTCGGTGTCGACGCCGAGGTCGATCTGCCCGGTCCGCCGGGCGTGCACGTCGACGCCTCCGACCTCCTCGAAGCTGATCACCTCACCGGTAGCGACCTCGAACACCCGGGGGGAGGTCACCGCGAGGCACGACCCGCGCACCATCACCACGAAATCCGACAGCGCGGAGAGGAACGACGAGCCGCCGAAGGACTGCCCGGTGATCATCGTCGCCATCGGCACGCGGTGGTGCCGGGCCGCGAAGGTGAACAGCTCGCCGGGCTCGGAGATCCCCTCGGCCCCCATCGTGTCGGGGATGCGGGCGCCTCCGGTCTCGCCGAAGTGGACGATCGGCACACCCATCTCGACGGCCCGGCTGTAGAGACGGTGCTCCTTGCGGGTCCCCACGATCGAGGACGACCCGCGGTACACCGTGATGTCGTCACCGAAGACGGTGACGGGTCGACCGTCGACCGTCGCGTCCCCGCCGATCTTCCCGTCACCGGGCGTGCGGTCACGGTCCTCGGGGCGCAGCGAACGAGAGAACGTGCCGACCTCCCGGAACGACCCCGGGTCGACGAACGCGTCGATGTGTTCGCGCACCGTCCGGTCGGACTCGGCCGCCATGCGCTCGACCTTGTCGGACCCGCCCATCTCCGAACGGATCCGCTCGGCGCGGGCGTTCCGGTCGGCGACCGGGTCGACCGGTGTGCTCATGACGAGGATCCGAGCCGTTCGAGCGCCTCCACGGAGGATCGGGCGAGGTTCACGACCCGTTCGCCGTAGGCGCCGACGTCGAAGCTGTCGTCCGCCATGACCCCCTCTTCGTAGCGACGCTTGACGCCCTCGGCGATCGCCGCGAGCCGCCAGTAGCTGAACGCCCGGTGGTAGTCGACGCTCGACACGTCGAACCCGGTGCGGTCGGCGTACCGGGCGACGAACTCCTCCCGGCTCAAGAACCCGGGGGCGCAGGTCGGCGGCGGATCGAGGTAGCCCGACGTCGCGAACTCCTCCTCGGGGATCCAGTTGTTGAGGATGTAGCCGACATCCGCGAGGACGTCGCCGAGCGTGCACAGCTCCCAGTCGAGGACGGCCGCGATGTGGGCGCCGTCGGGGCCGTCGACGAAGGTCAGCATGTTCCCGATGCGGTAGTCACCGTGCACGACGCCCGTGTGGCGCTGCTCGGGCTTGCGGGCGAGCAGCAGCTCGTAGGCGTGCTCCATCTCGGGGATCTCGCGGGTCTTCGACGCCTCCCACTGGGTGCGCCACCGCTTGAGCTGGCGTCCGAGGTAGTCCTCACGCTTGGCGAGTCCACCGAGGCCGATGCGGTCCACGCCGGCGAGGTGCAGGTCGGCGAGCACGTCGACGATGTGCTCGCTCACCGCCCGGCGTTGTGCCTCGAACGGCAGCACCGTCTCGGCGTCCTCCTTCGTGTTCACGACGTGCCCGTCGACGAAGGCCATCACGTAGAACGGCGCGCCGTTCACGGTGACGTCGTCACAGTTCGCGAGGGCCGGTGCGACGGGAACGGTGCTGGTGGCGACCGCGGAGATGATGCGGTGCTCGCGCCCCATGTCGTGCGCGGTCGCGAGCACGTGGCCGAGCGGCGGTCGGCGGAGCACGAACCGGTTTCCCGCCGTGTCCGTCACCTTGAAGGTGATGTTGGAGTGCCCGCCGGCGATGACCTCGAAGTCGAGGGGCGGC
>Ga0194133_10002131_pt1 | contig 31696 bp, 31 predicted proteins | sample TA2KigOf40mmetaG_FD_155448 | JGI IMG/M metagenome (GOLD analysis project Ga0194133, IMG submission 155448) | Freshwater microbial communities from Lake Tanganyika, Tanzania - TA2015055 Kigoma Offshore 40m | ecosystem: Environmental > Aquatic > Freshwater > Lake | place: Tanzania: Lake...
ACCTCCTGTGCGGCAGTCGCGCCGCTGAGAAGGAGGAGGAGCGTGGCGATTCGAACGGGACCGTAGCGCGGCAGGGACACAGCGGCGAAGATTCACCGGATGACGGCACGGACGACAGGGGGGGGTGTCCAGCGGCGGTCCGGCGTTCGGGCGTTCCGATGGATGGGGCCGTGCGTCGCGCTCTTCCTCTCACCGGCCACCGTCGTCGCGCAGGGGTGGGATGCGCGCACGAGCGTCGCTCCGCCGGCGCCGCACCCCTCGCTCCGAATCGAGGACGCCGTCATCGGGTCGGATGCGGAGCGGTATCTCCGTGCGCTCGAGACGCTGTCGGGCCGTCGCGGCTCCGGAGTACCCGCGTCGTTCGTCGGACCGTGGTCGATTGACTCCGCGCCGCGCATCCTGAGCCTACGCGGGGCATCCGCCGACCTTTCGTGGAACGCGGGGCTGCCGTATGGCCGGGACGATGGACCGGTGTGGCAGGGAAGGGGAGGGAACGCGCGCCTCTCGGCGTCGGCCGTGTTGCGATGGAGGGGGCTCTCCCTGCGCGTCGCACCGATGTTGTGGTGGGCACAGAATGCGGCGTTTGGGATGCTGCCGACGGGGCCGAACCCATATTCGCATCCTCAGGTGGGATGCTGCATCGACCTGCCGCAGCGCTTTGGTGACGACGCGGTCGCTCGCCTCGATCCCGGGGAGAGCAGTCTCGCCTTCGATTGGCGCGGGGCCCGGGTGGCCGTCACCAGTGCCGCGTCGCGAATCGGCGCCGGTCGCGAGCACGTTACTGTCCTGCAGGGTGATGCGGGAGGGTATCCGCGATTTGAAGCAGGGGTGCCTAGCGGGGTACCCACGCCACTGGGGCGGTTCAGTGGCAACGTCGCGTGGGGGCGTCTGGCGCAGACCCCATGGGCCCCGGATCGTCGAACCGGTGCGCGACTCGGTACGCATCTCGAGGCGTGGTGGACGGCGCCGGGGCGCGGACTGATCGAGGTGGGCGGGGGGCGGTTCTATCACTTTGACTGGAACGGGCTGTCGGTGCGCGATCTCGGCCGACCCTTCGGGTCCATCTTCTATGATGCACAAACGTACGCTGGAGGTGAAGCCGACAACCAGCAACTCTCGGTCTTCGCCCGCGTGCGGATGCCCGAGTCGGGCTTTGAGTTCGCCGGAGAGCTCGCGAAGAACGACCGGTCGAACGATCTCCGGGATTTCGGCAACGAGCTGGAGCACAATTCGGCGTGGCTGGTGGTCGCGCGGCGCGTCTGGCGGTCGGAGAGCGCCCTGTGGGTCGTGAATGCGACCAGCGCCAGTGTGCGCATCCCAGAGCTCCAGCTCTACCGCGGGCAGGCGCTCAACTATGAACACTCTCCCATCACGCAAGGGCATACTCTGCGAGGGCAGCTCTTGGGTACGCCGCTGCTGGAGCGTGGGGCTGGTGCGGAGCTCCGAGTGGATCGATACGACGCGGGCGGCCGCGTGACGATGATCGCTTCGAGCCGGAACCTCCCCGATGTCCGAGCGGAGGCGGTACCCGATGCGGCGCTGCGGCAGGAGTGGGCCCTGCACGCGGAGTGGATGCGCTGGACGCCCTCCGGCGCGGTGACCCTTCGGCTCGGAAGTCTGGTTGAGGTGGCGACGTCGGCGCCCAGCGGCAATCGCTTCGCCTGGCACATCTCCACCGGCTACCGATGGCTGCGCTGAACGCCGGTCCTCCGGTGGGGGAGGGTGACGTCGCCGCGGTCGTGTTGAACTACGGCCGCGAGGCAGACACCGTGAGCTGTGTGCAGGCGCTCGAACGGAGTCGGTTCGCCGGTCTCCGGGTGTGGATCGTGGACAACGCGTCCCCCGATGGCTCCGGCGAGCGGCTGCGGCAGCGGTTCCCTGCGCATCGATATCTGCAGACCGGGGGGAACTTCGGCTACGCGGGGGGAAATGCACGCGGAATGGCTGCCGCGCTACGTGAGGAGCCTGAGTTCGTGCTGGTGTTGAATGAGGACACCGAGCCTGCCCCTGATATGATCGCCCGCCTGGTGGAGGCCCTGCGGCACGCGCCCGACGCCGCAGCCGCGGCCCCGCTGATGCTGCACGAGGGCAGCCCCGCGAGGGTCTGGTGGGGGGGCGGCACGTTTCGCCCGTGGAGTGCGTTGGCGACGCACGAGCACGAGGGGGCGCTGGCCGAGCACTTTCCGCGTGACGCTTCCGTTGTCGACGTCACGTCCCTCTGTGGATGCTGCATCCTCTTTCGCGCCGATGTCGTACGACAGCACGGGAGCTTCATCGCGGATTTCGATACGTACGGCGAGGACGTCGAGATCAGTTTGCGCCTGCTTCGGGCAGGCTACCGACTGCTCTTCGTCCCTGGGGCGCGCATCGTCCACAAGGTGGTGCACCCGGAACCGCCGCCGACGCCTCGGAAGATCCGCCTGCGAGACCGGAACCGACGCCGAATCGTGCGGACGCACTACGGCCCGTTGCGGCGATTGCTGTTCTGGGGCTGGTTCTACCCGACTCGCGTCGTGCTCGCGGTGCGCTACCTGTGGCGCCGAGACCGGGCGCGCCTCGCGGCCCTGTGGGCCGGCCTCACGGAGCTGTGAGCCTGAGAGTGCGTCTCGTGAACGTGATGGGCGCGGAGGGACTCGAACCCCCGACCTCTGCTGTGTGAAAGCAGCGCTCTAACCAGCTGAGCTACGCGCCCGACTGGACGGAAGATAGGGATGGGAGGGCAGGTGGGGAAGTCAGGGCGCGGCGCGTGGGTGGCTCGCGGCGGTACTACTTGTGACATCGAATCACGCTACTTTTTCACTACGGGCTCATAGCTCAGCGGTTAGAGCAGCGGACTCATAATCCGACGCGCGCAGGTTCGAATCCTGCTGGGCCCATCGCGGGAGATCCGGTTCGAGGGCAGGCCCGTGGTTGGGCAGAGTGTGCCTCGTGCGCCACGAGCGCCTGCGCGCGCCCGTCGACGATCCTCGGTCACGATAACGCCTCGAAGGGTCTTTTCGCTCTTGACACCTGCGGCTCCCGGCTCGACTTTGTACGAGTCGGAGGCCCACTCTTTCGGCCTTCGGTCCGTCCGCCTTGTTGGAATCGTTTCTTCCTCATTTTCGGAGAGGTCCGATGCGTGTTCGTCTCGTAGCCCTGATGGGGCTCGCTGCGACCGTGGCGTTGCCCGCCTCGGTTCGGGCTCAGAGCCGGGATTCATATCTTCTGCCCGTGCCCACAGCCGAGATGCTCGGTGCGATGATGGGGCGGTCCCAGCCCGGCGTCTCCGCGTCGTCGCCCGTGGGGTTCGGGCCGAAGCAGGGTGACGCCTTCGCGGGATTCGGCTATCAGGTGAAGGCGCCCGGCACGGGCGAGTCCGATGGATCCCTGTCGGTTGGCGGTGGATTTTTCGACCCCAGCAAAGTCGCAGGCCTGGAGGTGGTGCTCACCTCGCTGTCGACGTTGCGCGGCGGCTTCGGCGACCGGATGGCGGTCGCTGTGAAGGCGCACAAGATCATTCGGGGGTGGGGGGTCGGCGTCGGCCTCAGCAACCTGCAGCTGCGCGGCGAGACGGACTCGGATGCGTCGCTCTATATGGCCGCGACGCGGACCTTCAGCGTCCGCCCCGGTCCGTACTTCTCGTCCGGCTCGTTCAACGTCGGGTTCGGCACCGGCTCCTTCCGGAGCGCGCAGAACCAGATCGCTGACGAGGGCGTGATGGGCATCTTCCTGTCGTCCTCGATTCAGGTGAACGCGTGGAGCTCGGCGATCGTGGATTACAACGCGGGCATGATGAATCTCGCGCTCTCCTTTGCACCGCTGCGGAAGCTGCCGCTCGTGATCACGCCGACCATGAGTGATCTGACGGGTGAGTTCGGTGAGAAGGCCCGGTTGGGCCTCGGCGCCGGCCTGTCCTGGAATTACTAACCCTCGGAGCGCAATCTCATGACCTTCAAGCCGATGTTCCTCGCGGCGTCGTTGCTGGCCGCCGCGGTCTCCTCTGCCGGTGCGCAGACCGACAACCCCGTGTCTGGCTCGGGCCCCTCGCTCGGCGGCTCCGTCGCCCCCTTTGGCGTGCCGGCCGGTGGCTTCTCCGGGCTCGCGGGAACCGCGGGCTCCCTCTCCTCCGCGTCCGGTGGCCTGAGGGTCACGAACCCTGGCACCGGCGGATCGGTCGTCGTCCCGGCGAACGTTGCCCAATCGATCGGTGGGGTGCTGAGCGGCAATCCGTCGCCGGCCCAGGTGGCGACGGCGACAGAGGCCTTCGGTGGCACGCCAGCGGCAGCGGCGCTCGTCTCTGCGTTGGCGGCCATGGGGGCGAATCCGACCCCGGGGACGGTGACGGCGGCGATTCAGGCGTACAACGCCGCGGTGCAGGCGCTACCGGCGGGCGGCTCGCCGAGCCCCGGTCTGCTTGCCGCGCGGAGTGTCCTCGCCGGTTTCAGCCGGTAAGCGCTGGACGACGTTGGACCCGCGGGGGCGGCGCCATTGGGCGCCGCCCCCGCGGTGCTTCCAGTGGCCTACCGGGCCGGCGGAGGGACGGCGCGGCGTCGGAGGCCTGCACCGAAGGTCAGGACGGGCATCCCGGCCCCCGCCGCGACGCCGTCGGTGAGACGTGCCTCGAGCAGGAGGTCGCCGGCGTCTGTCATCGGCCTGGCAAAGCCAACCCCGAGGAGCCATCCGACCCGAGCGCCTGGTGTCTGATCACAGGCCACGAAACCGCCGGAGGCGCCGCAGTTGATCCGCCACGAGGCCACCGGGCCGCTGACGACCGTGAGACCCCGTGACGCATCCGCACCGAGCGCGATTCGGAGCAGCAATGGGATCTCGATGCCGTTCTCCGATACCTGTCGGCGGTTGGATCCTGGGATGTCTCTCTGAAACTGCATCTGCACGCCGGTGAGCTCCGCGCGCCACCCAAGACGTGAGGCCATCCCACCATCATAGTGCGCTCGGACTTCAGCGCCGCCGCGGTCCGCGTTCGCTCGAGCGGTCTCGGTCCCGCGGACCGACCGGATGCCGGCACTCACTCCCCATTGCGCCGCCGCGATTGACGGGGCGGCGAGCAGGGCCAGGAGTGTGATGAGACGAGGTGGCTTCGACGTCATGAGGCAGCCAGGAGGACTTCCGCCGGCGAGACCGCCGCTGCGCCGGATTTCCCGACCTGCACGCCGGCCGCGTGGTTGGCGATGACGGCAGCTTCCAGCGGCGTGCCGCCGACCGCGAGGATCGCCGCGAGGTAGGCGGTCACCGTATCACCGGCGCCGACCACGTCGAAGACCTCCCGCGCCGTTGTGGGGATGCGGTGGGTCCTCCCGTCCGGCTCGATCAGGGCCATGCCGCGTTCGCCAAGTGTCAGCAGGAGGCGGTCGACGTTGAGGCGCCGCAGGATGTCCGGGAACGCCTCGGGATGATCGAGATCCACGGCAGCCCCGAGGGCGGCCTCGAGCTCGCGACGATTCGGCTTGAAGACCGTCGCCCCGCCGAACGCGAAGAAGTGACGGTATTTCGGATCGACGATGATCGGCACGCCACGCTGTCGCGCCTGGGTGATGGCGGCGCGGATCACGGATTCGACGAGGACCCCTTTGTCGTAGTCTTCGAGGACGAGGGCGTCGGCCGCGTCGACCGCCCGGCGCACCGCCACCTCGATCGCCCGCACGTCGTTCCCCTGGACATCGTGGTCGATCTCCTCGTCGACGCGCACCACCTGCTGGCCCCGCGCGACCACCCGGGTCTTCGTCGTGGTCGGTCGAATCGTTGTCACGAGGCCGCGTCCTGGTGCCCCGATCGCCTCGAGCATCGCACGCAGCTTTGCGCCAGCGGCATCATCCCCGACCGTGGCCACGAGTTCTGCCTGTCCTCCAAGGGCCGCGACATTCTGCGCGACGTTGGCCGCCCCGCCGAGGGCGTGGTGGCGGGCCTGCACCCGGACAACAGGGACGGGTGCCTCCGGGGAGATTCGTTCGACATCGCCCTGGAGATAGACATCGAGCATCGCATCGCCCACGATGGCGATGCGAGGCGGGCGTCCCGCGGTACGCGCCAGCAACTCCTCGAGGCGCGCACGGGTCAGAGTGACGGCGGTCATCGACCGAAAGATGCACTCACGTCGGTGGAAGGAACAGCCGTACATTGTCCCGGTGTCGCACCCGCCCGTCCCTCCTCCGCGTCATCTCCCCGTCGTCCTCGCGCTGGGCGTGATCGGTATCTCGACCAGTGGTCCGCTCGCCCGTCTCGCCGATTCGCCGCCGCTCACGATCGCCTTCTGGCGGCTCACCTTCGCCCTCGGCTGCATCGGCGTGATGTTGCTGCGCACACGCGAGTGGCAGGCATATCGCGCGATGTCCCCGCGGGAGCTGCGGGTCGCCCTCCTCGGCGGGGTGATGCTCGCCCTGCACTTCTGGAGTTGGATCACCTCCCTCGAGTTTACGACCGTCGCGGCGAGTGTCCTGCTCGTCAATCTGCATCCCGTCGTCATCGTGGCGGGGTCAGCGCTGCTCCTGCACGAGCGCCCGTCACGCGGGCAACTTGTCGGATTGGGCGCGGCGATGCTCGGTGGCGCCGTCGTCGCGTTCGGTGATCGTGGGGCGGGGGATGGGGTCTCCCGCGCGCTTCGGGGAGACCTCCTGGCCCTCCTCGGCGCCCTGACCGTCGGCGTGTACTATTTAATTGGTCGACGGCTCCGTGCCGCGCTTGGCCTCTGGAGCTATGTCGGGCTCGTGTACGCCGCCTGCTGGGCGGTAGTCGCCCTCCTGGCCGTGGCGACGGGGACCTCGCTGCGGCCTACGTCGCAGGCGGACTGGGGGCTGTTTGCGGCAATCGCGTTGGGGCCGATGCTGGTGGGGCATACGGGGTTCAACTGGGCGCTGCGGTATGTGCCGGCGTACGTCGTGAGCCTCGTCATCCTTGCGGAGCCCGTCGGGGCGATGCTGCTGGCGGTCTTGCTCCCCGGCATCGCCGAGCATCCCTCGGCGTGGACCCTGGGCGGCGGTGTCCTCGTCCTGTTCGGCCTGGGCCTTGGCACCCTCAGCCGACACGAGCCCTGAGGTAGCTTACAGGATGCCGCACCTCACCCCGCCTGCCTCCGTGGTGGACATCGCCCGCACGCTGGAGCGCGCGGGGTTCGAGGCGTGGTGTGTGGGCGGTGCGGTCCGCGACGCTTTCCTCGGCATCGAGACGCTCGATTGGGATCTCGCGACGAGCGCGCGGCCGGAGGTGGTGCAGCGCCTCTTTCGTCGCACGGTGCCCGTGGGCATTCGGTTCGGCACGGTGGGCGTGCTCGACCACGCGGGAGTGCTGCACGAAGTCACGACCTTCCGTCGTGACGTGGAAACCGACGGTCGGCACGCCGTCGTGACGTTCGGCGCGTCGCTCGACGAGGATCTCGCGCGTCGCGACTTCACCATCAACGCGATCGCCGTGCACCCTGACCGGCTCGAGGTGCGCGATCCGTTTCGTGGCCGCGCCGACCTCGAGGCACGCGTGCTCCGCTGCGTCGGCGCCCCGGCCGAGCGGATGCGCGAGGACCGGCTCCGGGCGCTCCGGGCGCTCCGGTTCGCGGGGCGCTTCGACTTCTCGATTGAGTCAGCGACGTGGATGGCCATTGTGGAGAGCGCGCCGCACCTTGGCCGCCTGTCGATGGAGCGGGTGAAGCAGGAGTTGGACAAGGTGATGGCGCAGGTGGCCCGTCCCGCGCGGACGCTCGAACGCTATCGGGAGGCGGGGATCTTCGCGGCGCTCGTGCCTGCGCTCGCCGATGTACCTCCCGCGCGGTTTGCCGCGATCGATCATCTGCCGCATCGGCCGCTGGCCGGTCGACCGGGGCGTATTGTGCTCCGGCTCGCAGCGCTCTTCGCCGAGCCCGGGGTCGCGCCACCGCGCGACCTCGAGCGGACCCTGAAGGCGCTGCGCTTCAGCAATGTGGAGTCGCGGCTCACGATCGATGTCGCACGCGCGCTCGCCGCGCCTGAGATGCTCGCGACGTTCGAGGGGGATGCTGTTGCCCTCCGCCGATGGGTCGCTGACGCGGGGCGGCTCGTCGTGCCATCGGCGCTTCGCGTCGCGTGCGCGCGCGCGCTCGCGGACGGGGCCATCGCTGGCGGAGCCGAGGCGCACGCGTGGCAGCGCGCGTGTGTCGGGCGGTTCCGTCGACTGCATCGACGTGCGATGGCGATCGCGTGGCGTGATCCGATCACATTGGGCGATCTCGCTGTCGATGGGGAGGATCTTCGGACCATCGGCATCACCGACGGGCGGGCGATCGGAGAGACGCTGCGGCGGTTGCGTGACGCGGTACTCGAGGATCCCGCGTTGAATACGGTTGAACAGCTCCTCGCGTGCGCACGGCGCCTCCCGTGACGCCGCCCCGACTGCTCGTTGACGCGCGTGCACCGTACGGCTCCGGCCTCGGGCGCTATCTGCGTGAGTCGGTCGTCGCCCTCGCGCAGCTGGGCTGTTTTTCGGAGATCGTCTTGGTCGGTCCGGCCGATGCGCTGGCACCGACGTGTGCACAGATGGCGGGGTCGGTGCGGGTCCGCTCCGTGCCGTGGCATCGGTACGATGTGCGGGTCCTCACCGGGTGGGCCGGGGCCATTGCCGACCTCGTGCCCGGGGCGGTGACGTGGCTGCCGTACTGGGACGTGCCGTGGCGCGCCCCGTGGTCCAGCACGCCGGCGTACGACCGGCGACGTCCGGTCATGACCCTGCACGATCTGATCCTGCACGATGCCGGGGGGCTCCGCGGCGTGGTCGCCCGACAGTGGATGCGTCGCTCTATCGCGAGCTGTCGCGCGTTCGTGGCGCCGAGCGTGTCGGCGCGCGAGGCGTTCGTGCAGGCATTCCCCGCGCTGGCGGGGCGGATTACGGTCGTGCCACACGGGGTCTCAAGTGCCTGCGTGGCCGCGGGTGATCGGGCGGCGGGTCCGACTCGACAAGCCGCGCCGAACGGGACGGCGCCCTTTCTCCTCTGTGTCGCGAACAAACGCCCGCACAAGCGGATCGAGGTGGCTATCGCCGCGTTTGCGGAGCTTGCGCACGAGGATGCGCGCCTGCGACTGGTGCTCGTCGGTGATCGTACGCCGCATCTGTCCTCGTTGGAGGCGCTGGCCCGGCGACTCGGCGTCGACGACCGTATCGACGACCTGACGGGGCTTTCTGACGAGGCGCTGGCCGCTCGCTATGCGGCCGCCGAAGCCGTGCTCGTCTGCTCGCAGGCGGAGGGGTTCGGGATGGTGCCGTTGGAGGCGATGGCCGCCGGTGCCCCGGTCGTAGCGGCCCGGCATCCCACCACCTGTGAGGTCGTGGGTGATGGGGCGGTGATCGTCGAACCTGAAGATCCTCAGGCGATGGCGGCCGTGATTCGTGGGTGGCGCGGGGACCCGACCGCGCGGGCCGCGCAGATCGGTCGCGGTCGGGCGCAGGCGGCACGCTATCATTGGGAGCGGTCGGCACGCGCGCTGGCCGGCGTGCTTCTCGCGGCCGAGACGTAGGCACGTCGCGGTCCCCGCGTCGGATCCGTGGGGCTCGGGATGACGCGGGTGTTGGTGGGGCGACGCGTGTACGATGGTGCTGACGCCGTGGCGGAGTGGGAGCGGCGCGTGCGCACGACGTTGGCGGAGCGCCACCCGACCTGACTATGCTTCCTTTCATGCGCGCCCTCACTCTCGACATCGAAGTCACCCGCGGTGATATCGTCGAATCCGTGCATCGGGTGCACGCCGCCGTCGTCGGACCCGACGAGGCACTCCTCGCGGCCGCGCGCGACGCTGGGTTCGTGACGATGTGGCGTTCCTGCGCGAAGTTCTTCCAGGTGATGCCGTTCCTCGCGAGCGGCGGCTTCGATGCGCTCGGCTGGGGGCCAGAGGAGCTCGCCCTCGCCTGTGCCTCGCACGGCGGGGAACCGGAGCATCTCGCCGTGGCGGCGCGGATGCTCACCTCGCTCGGCCTCGACGAGGGAGACCTCGCTTGTGGCCCGCACGAGCCGTTGTCCAGCCGCGGCGCGAAGCTCTGGCGCGAGAGCGGCGCCGTGCTCACGCGACTCCACAACAACTGCTCCGGCAAGCACGCTGCGATGCTCGCGCGCGCGAAGACCGCCGGCTGGTCCCTCCACGGGTATGAGGGGGCGGATCACCCCGTCCAGCGGGATGCGCTGGGCGAGGTCTCGGCCTGGACCGGTGTTCCGCTCGACGACATGCCGATCGGTGTCGACGGATGCGGCGTCGCCGTGATGGCGCTGCCGCTCGAGCGGATGGCGCTCGCGTATGCGCGGTGGGCGCGCGCGATCGCCGCGGAGGAGCCGGTGCCGACCCGGATCGCGACCGCCGTGCGCGCGCATCCCCAGCTCCTCGGCGGCACGGAACGGTTCGACACCCTCCTGCTGCAGGAGACCGACGGGGCCATCATCGCCAAGGTCGGCGCTGAAGGGGTCCACTCCGTCGCCGTCCCCTCACTCGGGCTCGGGCTCGCGCTCAAGGTCGAGGATGGGGCGCTCCGAGCACAGCACGCCGCGGTCCTCGTCGCCCTCCAGCAGTTGCAGGTCCTTCCGTCGGAACTCCCGCCGCGGCTCGCGGAGTTCGTCCGGAAGGGGATCCGCAACACGCGGGGCGCCGTCGTCGGCGAACTGCGCCCCGTCGCGGCCGTTTGATCCCGCCCGCGATGCATCGATGCCGTCTGCGGTCGGTACGCGCCGATCTTGGCCGCGTGTCCGCCTGTCCTGAACCACAGTTGTCCTCGTCCCAGCGGAGCGTCCGGTGTTCATAGATCTCGTCACCGTCCGCGTCAGTGCTGGCACCGGCGGCTCGGGGTGTACCTCCTTCCGTCGTGAGAAGTTCGCCCCGATGGGTGGCCCCGATGGTGGGGATGGTGGGAAGGGTGGCGACGTCTACGTCCGCGCCGATTCGAACCTCGCGACCCTCCTCGACTACACCTACCGGGACCACTGGGAGGCGGAACGCGGGGAGCACGGGATGGGAAGCAACAAGACCGGCGCCTCCGGTGATGACGTCACCCTCCCGGTGCCGCCGGGCACGGTGATCCGCGACAAGGACACCGGGGAGCGCCTCGGCGAGGTCCTCGCGCACGGCGACACGATGCTCGTCGCCAAGGGCGGGCGGGGGGGGAAGGGGAACGCCTTCTTCGTCACCGCGACCCACCAGGCGCCACGGGAGTGGCAGCCCGGTGAGGAAGGCCAGCTCCGGACCCTTGAGCTCGAGCTCAAGCTCATCGCCGACGTCGGTCTGGTCGGGCAGCCGAACGCGGGGAAGTCGACCCTCCTCTCGGTCATCTCCGCAGCCCGCCCCAAGATTGCCGACTACCCTTTCACCACGCTCCAGCCCAACCTCGGCGTCGTCCAGCTCAGCGATGCCCGCACCTTTGTGGTCGCGGACATCCCGGGGATCATCGAGGGCGCGCACGAGGGACGTGGGCTCGGGCTCCAGTTCCTCCGGCACATCGAGCGCACCCGCCTGCTCGCCTTCCTGATCCCCATCGACGCGATGGACTGGCAGGCGGAGTACGACCAGCTCCGGCACGAGGTGCGGCAGCACTCGGCCGCCCTCGCGGCCACCCCGCACTGTGTGGTGTTCACCAAGCTCGACCTGCTCGGGGAGCAGTACATCCCGGAGATCTCCGCCCCGGAGGCCTTCGGCCTCTTCGCGATCTCGGCCCCGGCCCGGATGGGGCTAGACGAGCTGAAGGCCGCCTGGTGGTCCAAGCTCCTCGAGATGCGGAAGACCGCCGGGTGAGCCGTCCCGCCGCCGGGCCGGCCGCGACGCCACGCTGGGTGGCGATCGAGGCCCTCCCGGCGGTGCTCCGCAACGTTTCGCACCCGCCGGCGGGTTTATGGCTCCTCGGTGCGGAGGCCGCGCTGCGCGGGGCGCCCGATCGACACATCGCGATCGTCGGCACCCGCGAGGCGACCCCCTACGGGATCCGAGTGGCCTCCGACCTCGCGGCCGCCTGCGCCCGCGCCGGCCTGGTGGTCGTCTCAGGGCTCGCTCGTGGCATCGACGCCGCGGCCCACCGGGCGGCGCTGGACGCCGGGGGAGAAACGATCGCCGTCCAAGGGACGGGTGTGGACGTCCCGTACCCGGTGAGCCACCGGGCCCTGCACGCGGTGCTGGCCCAGCGCGCCACCGTGGTCTCGGAGGTCGAGCCGGGGACCGCCGCCTTCCGCGGGTGCTTCCCACGGCGGAACCGGCTGATCGCCGCGCTGTCGAAGATCGTTGTGGTGGTCGAGGCCGATCACAAATCCGGCGCCATCAACACGGCGACCCACGCTCTTGAGCTGAATGGGACCGTTGCTGCGGTCCCCGGACGGACCGACGCCGCGCAGTCCAACGGGACGAATCAGCTACTTTTCGACGGGGCGCAGATGATCCGTTCCCCCGCCGACCTGCTCACCCTGGCCGGTGTCACCATCGAGTCCCACTGGGTGTCTCGTTCTGCTGACAGTCAGGAAGGGACGGCGGGGGAGTCGGATGGTGCAGGCCATGGTTCGGTCGCCGATACCTCGCCGGACGAGCGGAACGGGGAAGGGTTCGCCGACTTTGCAAGACGGATGCTGGCAGCTGATCTGGCACGGTTTCGGTAGCGATGCGTATCCTGATAATATACTTCAGATGAAATCGATAAGTACCTGCTAATATTATGTTTGAGAATTCACTTCAGATCATTCTCACGGGCGCTTTCCGGCGGCCTCTGCCGGTGCTATTCCGCCCAACCTCTCCGGGGTGACTTGGTGAGCTCAGACGCGGATTCCTTGGCTGTGGAAAAGTTCAGGCACGTCTACATCCACGTCCCATTTTGCCGGCGACGGTGCTCCTACTGCGATTTCTCGATCGCAGTGAGGCAGTCTGTTCCTGTGGATAAGTATGTGGAAAGTATTCTCGCTGAGGTCCGGTCACGGGGGGTGAGGATCGCCCCCGGAGATCTGAAGACGCTCTACCTGGGTGGGGGCACCCCCTCGCTGCTCGGTTCGGCGGGGATCCAGGACCTCCTTCGGCGATTCGGCGAGGCGACTGGCGTCGGTGATTTTTCCACAAGCGTGTGGAAAAAATTTGAGCTGACGTTAGAAGCGAACCCGGAGGACATCACCTCGGACGCGGTTCGGGTGTGGCGTTCGGCCGGCGTGAACCGGGTCTCCCTCGGTGTGCAGTCCTTTGACACCGGAGTGCTCCGCTGGATGCACCGCGCGCACGATGCCGCCGGAACGGCCGAGGCGGTCCGGGTGCTGCGCGATGGAGGGATCGCGGACCTCTCGCTCGATCTCATCGCTGGGGTGCCGGAGATGCTCGGGCGCGACTGGGACCGTGATATCGATCTCGCGCTCGCACTCGAGCCGACCCACCTGTCGGTCTATGGCCTGACCGTCGAGCCACACACGCCACTTGGGAGATGGGCGGCCAGGGGGAAGGTCCGGGAGGCGCCGGAGGAGCGGCACGCGGCGGAGTTCCTGCGGGCCCACGACCGGCTCACCGGGGCGGGGTACGACCACTATGAGGTGTCCAATTACTCCCTTCCATCCCACCGCGCTCGGCACAACTCGGCGTACTGGACGCGGGTGCCCTACCTCGGCCTCGGGCCATCGGCTCACGGGTTCGATGGGGCCGTCCGTCGTTGGAACCTTGCCCCCTACGCCGCGTGGACGGAGGCGGCGGGGCGCGATCCGGTGGATGGAAGCGAGCGACTCGGTGGCGAAGAGCGTGCGGCGGAGGAGGTCTATCTCGGCCTTCGAACGATGGATGGGTTGAGTATCCATCAAAATGACAATAAGACAGTTACTCCGTGGATCAATCAGGGGTGGGCCGTACTCGGGTCCGCGGGCCGCCTCAGGCTCACGCCGGAGGGATGGCTCCGACTGGACGCTCTCGCCGCCGCCTTGACCGCCGCTCGAAGTCGTTCGTAATCTTCCACTTATGTCACTTCACGAGCTGTCGAACCGGGAGCGCTCCGTATTGGAGGCCGTCGTTCGGTGCTATGTGGAGACCGCCGAACCGGCCGCCTCGCGGACCATCTCGCGCCGCTTCGGGCTCGGGGTCTCCCCGGCGACCGTTCGCAACACGATGGCCGACCTCGAGGAGAAGGGGTTCCTGCTGCATCCTCACACCTCGGCCGGCCGAGTGCCCACCGACAAGGCATACCGCGTATACGTCGACTCGCTGATGCGGGTCGAGCCGTTGCCCCTCCGGGAGCGTGAGATGCTCGCCGGGGAGATCGCGGTCGGTGGGTCGACCATCGAGAACATCCTGCGCCGCGCCGCGCAGTCCCTCGGCGTCCTCACGCAGGAGCTGGGGGTCGCCCTCGGTCCCCGGCTCGACCAGACCGTCCTGCAGCGGCTCGAGCTCGTTCGCCTCACCTCTGACCGCCTGATCCTCGTCCTGACGCTCGTCGGCGGCACGGTCCGGACCATCTTCATCGAGGTCCCGGGGGAGATCGCCGACCCCGCGATCGCCGAGGTCCAGCTCGTACTGAACGAGCGGCTCGCGGGGCATTCGCTGGCAGAGATCCGGCGCACGCTCGGCGCCCGGCTCCGCGACGCCGCGCCCGCCCGGGTGAGTGACGCGAAGGGATCGGCCGAGCTGCTCAACATCTTCGTGCAGGAGGGGGAGCAGCTCTTCGACGTCGGCACGCCGACGGAGGACGATGCGGTGCTCCTCGGACAGCCGTCGCTCCTCGCCGACCAACCCGAGTTCGCCTCGGGCGAGTCGATGAAGCGGCTCCTCACCCTGACCGAGACGCGGTCGCACCTCGCGACGGCGCTGCGCGCCCGCGCGGCGCAGCCCGGCGTCTCCATCACCATTGGCGGCGAGCACGGGACGACCCTGCTCGGTGGCCTCACCCTCGTCACCGCGGAGTACACCGCGGGCAGCCTCACCGGCGTCATCGGGGTGATCGGCCCGACCCGGATGCCGTACGAGAAGGTGATCGCGCTGGTCGCCCACACCTCTTCGCTGGTCTCGGACCTGTTGACCTGATGGCGGATTTCTACGAGACGCTCGGCGTCGCGCGTGATGCGAGCGACGACGAGATCAAGAAGGCGTATCGCAAGCTCGCGATGCAGTACCACCCCGACCGCAACGGTGGCTCGAAGGAAGCCGAGGAACGGTTCAAGACCGTCACTGAGGCGTACGACGTGTTGCGCGATGCACAGAAGCGGGCCGCCTACGATCGCTATGGCGAGGCGGGGCTGCGCGGCGGCGGGGGGGGCGGGTATCAGCACGTCGACCTCTCCGACGCGCTGAACATCTTCATGCGGGATTTCGGCCTCGGCGACCTCTTCGGCGGCGGTGGTGGCGGCGGCCGGTCCAGCGGCCCACGTGCCGGCCAGGACGTGAAGCTCGACCTTCGGCTGACGCTGGTGGAGGTCGCGTCGGGGGTGACGAAGCAGGTGAAGCTCAAGCTGCTGCAGGGGTGCACGCGGTGCGACGGGGCGGGGGCGGAGCCCGGCACGCAGGCGCAGCGCTGCGGCACCTGCGGTGGTCAGGGCGAGGTGCGGCGGGCGCAGCAGAGCTTCTTCGGGCAGTTCGTGAGCGTCGGTCCCTGCCCGAGTTGCCGTGGTGAAGGCACCACCATTGCGAGCCCGTGCACGGAGTGCCGCGGCGAGGGCCGGGTCCGTGGCGAGCAAACACTCGACATCCGCGTCCCTGCGGGGGTCGCGACGGGCCAGTATATGCAGATGCGTGGCGTGGGGAACGTTGGGGTGCGCGGCGGGCCACGCGGGGATGTGATCGTCGTCTTTGATGTCGCCGACGACCCGCACTTCGAACGGGATGGGGAGGACCTCTACTGCGAGGCGCTCGTCTCCTTCCCGCAGGTGGTGCTCGGGGCGGCGATCGAGGTGCCGGGGATCACGGGGCCGCTCGACCTCAAGGTGCCTGCGGGGACGCAGAGCGGGCAGGTCTTCACCCTGCGCGGGCAGGGGTTGCCGCGAGTGAATGCCTCCGGGAAGGGGGATCTCCACGTCCGGGTGCAGGTCTGGACGCCACAGGGAATCGATCGCGAGTCGAAGCGCCTCATCGGGGAGCTTGGCGACGTGCTCGAGCGTCCCCCGGAAACCCGTGAGAAGGGGTTCTGGGCGAAGATGAAGGAGGCGATCGGCGGATGACCTGGCATCGTGTCGTCTGCGCGCCGAGCGCGCCGGATCAAATGGATGGGGTGACCGCGGCGATGTTCGCTGCGGGCGCCGAGGGGGTGCACGAGGATGGGGCGACGGTGGTCACGCATCTCCCGGAGAGCGCGGACGTCGATGCGTTCGTCCGGGCGCTCCGTGCGGCCGATGGCGCGGCGACGATCACGATCGCGCCGTTGGAGGAGGTGGACTGGTCGCTCGCGTGGCGGACGCGTATCGGCGCGCATCGGCTCGGCGCGCTGACCGTCGCGCCGCCTTGGCTCGCCGATGGCCTCCCCGCCGCGACGACGGTGGTGATCGAGCCCGCGATGGCGTTCGGCACGGGGGAGCACCCGACCACACGGGGCGTCGTGCGCCTTCTCGAGTCGACGATCCGCCCCGGCGACGCCGTCGCCGACCTCGGCGCGGGGAGTGCGGTGCTCGCGATCTCGGCGGTGAAGCTCGGCGCGGCGCGCGCCTTCGCCATCGAGAATGACGCCGACTCCATCGCGAACGCGGAGGAGAACGTCGTGCGCAACGGCGTCGCGACGCAGGTGGCGGTGTTGGAGGGGGAGGCGGCGCTGCTCCTCCCTCTGGTCGCGCCGGTGCGCGTGATCCTCGCGAACATCATCTCGTCGGTCCTACTCGAGCTGCTACCCGCTCTCCCGTCGGCGCTCGCGCCCGACGGCGAGATCATCCTCAGCGGGATCCTGCAGGAGGAGCGGCCGGCGATGCTCGCGGCCCTCGCCGCCCACGGCTGGCGCGTGGTCGCGGAGGACGCCGAGGACGTCTGGTGGTCGGTGCGGGCGGCGCGGTGAGTCTGCCGACCTTCGTGAGCGAGGCGCCGTTCGCCATCGGCGAGACGGTGACGCTCGGTGAGGATGCGGCCCATCATCTGCGCGTCCGTCGCCTCGACACCGGGATGCGTGTGGGGCTGCTCGATGGGAGCGGGAGCCGTGGCGCGGGGGTGCTGACGTTGCTCGCGAAGCGGCACGCGACGGTCCACGTCGACGCCGTCGAGCTGGTCGCCCCGCCGTCGCCGGTGCATCTCCTCCTCCCGGTGGCCGACAAGGACCGGATGCTCTGGCTCGCCGAGAAGGCGACCGAGCTGGAGCTGACCACGTGGCGTCCGGTGCTCTTCCGTCGGTCGAGGCACGTGACGCCGCGCGGCGAGGGACCGACCTTCCACCAGCGGGTGCGCGGCCGCATCGCCGCCGCGCTCGAGCAGAGCGGTGGTGCGTGGGCGCCGACGATGTATCCCGAGGCCGCGCTCGGTGCCGCGCTCGCCGCCGCCCCCGAGGGGGTGCGACTCCTGCTCGATGGCGATGGGGTGCCGTTGCGCGATCGTCTCGCCGCGGTGAGCGCGTCGGCGCGTGCGGTCGTGGGCGATCGGACCCTGACCGACGGGCCGGCCGCTCCCGCCGTGACCATCGCACTCGGACCTGAGGGTGGCATCGAACCGGCGGAGCGTGAGGAACTCGTCGCGGCGGGGTTCGTTCCGGTGTCGCTCGGGCGGAGCATCCTCCGGTTCGAAACCGCGGGCCTCGCCGCGCTCGCCGCCGTCCGCGTCGCGCTCGGTGATGCGCGCGGAGACACGCTCGGTGATGCGCCGCCGCCCATCGCCCCCTGAGGTGCCCGTGTCCGACCTGACGCCGCTCGCCGCCGAGCCCACCTGCCTCTTCTGCCGCATCGTCGCCGGCACGATCCCCGCGACGCTCGTCGCGTCGACGCCGGAGGCGATCGCCTTCCGGGACATCGCGCCGCAGGCACCGGTGCACGTGCTCATCGTACCGCGGGCGCACCTGCCGTCGCTCGACGCGGCGGAGGATCCCGCCCTCCTCGGTGCGGTGTTGGCGCTCGCGCGGCAGGTCGCGCGGGAGCAGGGAATCGCCGAGGGCGGCTACCGCTGCGTGATCAACACCGGGGACGATGGAGGGCAGACCGTCGGGCATCTGCACCTCCACCTTCTCGGCGGCCGCGCGCACGGGTGGCCACCGGGATGAGGATCGCGCTCGTCCACGAGTGGTTGCTCACGCACGGGGGATCCGAGGAGATCACCGTCGAGTTGCAGCGGCTCTTCCCCGAGGCGGACCAGTTCGCCCTGCTCGCCGACCCGGCGCCCTCGCTGCGGGCCCGGCTCGACGGGCGGCCGATTCGCACGTCATTCCTCCAGCGTCTTCCCGGTGCGGCGCGTTGGCATCGCGCCCTGTTGCCGCTCCTGCCGGTGGCGGTGGCGTCGCTCGATCTCCGCGGGTACGACCTGGTGATCTCCGTCTCGCACGCGGTGGCGAAGTCGGTGCGCACCGGGCCTCGGCAGGTGCACCTCTGCCTTTGCTGCTCGCCGATGCGCTATGCGTGGGATCTGCGGGAGTCGTACCTCGCGGAAACGGGGCTCGACCGCGGGGTCCGAGGGTGGCTCGCGCGGGCGCTCCTCGAGCGGATGCGGCGGTGGGATCTCGCGACGGCGGGTCGGCCGACGGCGTACGTCGCGATCTCGGCGTTCATCGCCGATCGGATCGCGCGGGCGTACGGCCGCGCCGCGTCCGTGGTGTACCCGCCGGTGGACACCGACTACTTTCGGCCGGGCGCCGCTGCGTCGGGCGCCTCGTATTGGTGCACCGTCTCGCGCTTCGTCCCGTACAAGCGGATCCCGCTGATCGTCGAGGCGTTCGCCGGCATCCCGGCGCATCGTCTGGTCGTGGTGGGGGATGGGCCGGAGCGGGCGCGGGTGGAGGCCGCGGCCCACGGCGCGCCGAACATCGAGTGGCGTGGGCATCTGCCGCGGGCCGCCGTGCGTGAGGTCCTGCAGGGGGCACGGGGGTTCGTCTTCGCCGCCGAGGAGGATTTCGGCATCGTTCCCGTCGAGGCGATGGCGTGCGGCGTCCCGGTGCTCGCGTACGGCCGAGGTGGTGCACGGGAGACCATCGTGAGCGCCGATGCGGGGCCGGGGACGGGGGCGTTCTTCGAGGCGCAGACGCCGGAGGCGATCCGGGATGGGGTGCGACGCGTCGAGGCGGCGTGGGCGGATGGGCGCATCACCGCCGCGGCCTGCCGGGCCCGGGCGGAGTGCTTCTCGGCCGAGGTCTTTCGGGCCGGCGTGCTCGCCGAAGTGGCTCGGGTTGCCCAACCGCTTGTCCTGCCATAACTTCAGGGGCTCTCATCACCCGTACCCCAACCGGCGTCGACCCGCCATTCAAGGGGGGAAGTCAGTTTGTCGGAAATCATCATCCACGAGGACGAGAACTTCGAGCGCGCGCTCAAGCGCTTCAAGAAGAAGTGCGAGAAGGCTGGGATCCTCGCGGACCTGCGCAAGCATCGGCATTACGAGAAGCCGAGCGAGAAGCGCAAGCGGAAGCTCAACGCCGCACAGCGGAAGACCAAGCGCACCCGCTCGTACTGACATGGCCGGGTTGATGGCGCTCGTGCAGGGCGAGCTGTTAGACGCCCGCAAGGCGCAGGACAAGGACCGCGTCCTGCTCCTTGGCACGGTGCTCGCGGAACTCAAGAACCGTGAGATCGAACTGAAGCGGGACCTCTCCGACGACGATGTCGTGGAGGTCCTGCGGAAGGCCATCAAGCGCCGACGCGAGTCGGTGGAGATGTACCAGCAGGCCGGCCGCGAGGAGCTCGCGGCCGTGGAGCGTCGGGAGGCGGAGGCGCTCGAGACGTGGTTGCCCGCGGCGCCCACTGAGGCGGAGATGCGGGCGGTGGCACGCGCGGCGATTGACACCGGCGCGGCCGCGCTCGGCGCCGTGATGGGCGCCCTGATGAAATCCTTCAAGGGCAAGGCCGACGGCGCCGTCCTCAACCGGATCGCGCGCGAGGAGCTCGGGCCGGGGCAGTGACCGTGCAGCCGCACGCCCTCGACGTCCTCGAGTTCGCCCGGCTCCTCGAACACATCGCAGGGTTCGCGTCGAGTGGTCCGGGCGCGGCGCGCATCCGCGCGCTGCGCCCGCAGCGCGTCGGGGGGACGCGTCCGGAACGCGAGGAGGCCCTCGCTGACCTCCGAGCCATCCATCGGCAGGTCGGGGCGATGCGGGCCCTCGTCACCGGCGAGGACGGCTGGCGCCCCGAGGGGATCCCCGACCTCGGCGCGGCGCTCGCGCGCCTCCGGGTCCCTCGGACGGTTTGGAGCGGACCCGAGCTCCGCGACCTCATCACGCTGTTGGCGTCGTCGCGACGGACACAGCTCGCGCTCCGGGCGGAGGCGGTCCCCGCGATGGTGCGCGGTCTCCTGGCGCCCTTCGCCGATGCGCTCGTGGCGCGGCCGGCGGTGGAGCAACAGCTCGAGCGGGTGCTGAGCGAGGAGGGCGAGCTCCGCGATGACGCCTCCCCCACGCTCCGCCGCATCCGCCGCGAGCGGCGTGGCGCCGAGGGGGAACTGGTCCGATTGCTCGAGCGGGTGATGGCGCGCCTCGAGGCGCATCATCGCGTCGACGATGCCTCGGTCACGCTCCGCAACGGCCGGTATGTGATCCCCGTCCGGCGCGAGGGCCGCGCCGCCGTCGGCGGGCTCGTGCACGACAGCTCCGCCTCCGGCCAGACGCTCTTCGTGGAACCCCCCGCGGCGATCGAGGCGGGGAACCGCATCCGGGAGTTGGAGCGGGAGGAGGTCGAGGAATGCGAGCGCATCCTCCGGGAGCTCACTGATGCGATCCGTCCCGACCGGGAGGCGCTGGTCGCGGCGTTGGAGGCGCTCATCGCGCTCGACGCGCTGTACGGGCGCGCCCGCTACGCGCTCGCCACGGGCTGCGCCGACGCCGAGCTCGTCGCCGCGCGCGACGGGTTCCACGTGCGGGAGGGGCGGCACCCGCTCCTGCTCGCGCAGGGCGTCTCTGTGGTGCCGTTCGAGCTCGCGATGGATCCGAGCGAACGTACGCTCCTCGTCTCGGGGCCGAACACCGGCGGCAAGACGGTGCTCCTCAAGGCGCTCGCGCTCTGCGCGCTGATGGTCCAGGCGGGGATCCCCGCACCCGTCGGGGCGGAGAGCACGCTCCCCTGCTTCGACGATGTCTTCGCCGATATCGGGGATGAGCAGAGCCTCGCGGCATCGCTCTCGACCTTCAGCGCGCATCTCAAGCACCTCACGGCGATCCTCGCCGAGGCGTCGGCGGACGCGCTCGTGCTCATCGATGAGCTGGGGTCCGGCACCGACCCGCTCGAGGGCGCAGCGCTCGGCGGGGCGATCCTCGAAGCGCTCACCGCGCGTGGGACGACGACGATCGCGACGACGCACCTCGGCGCGCTGAAGGAGCTTGCGGGCGATGTCCCGGGGGTGGTGAATGCGTCGCTGCAGTTCGACGAGGCGCGGCTCGCGCCGACCTACCGCCTCATCAAGGGGATCCCGGGGCGCTCGTACGGGCTCGCGATCGCGCGTCGTCTGCAGATGCCGGAGGCGGTGCTCGCGCGCGCGGAGGCGCGCATCCCGACGATCGAACGCGACCTGACCGCGCTCCTCGCCGATGTGGAACGGCGTGCGACCGCGCTCGCCGCGCAGGAGCGCGAGGTGGGGGCGCAGCAGGCTGACCTGCAGGCCCGCGCGGCGCGCCTCGCCGAGCGCGAGGGCGCGGTGCAGACCCGGGAGCGCGAGGTGGAGCGGGAGTCGCGCCGCGAGGCGCGACGGTATCTGCTCGACGCTCGCCGGGAGGTCGAGCGCACCCTCGAGGCATTGCGCGCCTCGGCGACCGGTGCGGCGTCGGCGGAGGCGTCGGCGGCGCGGCGCACGCTCGAGGGGCTCGCCGCGTCGGAGCAGTCGGCGCTCGAGCGGCTCGACGCCGCGGAGCGGGAGTCGCGGCTCGCTGCCGCACCAGTCGAGCCGGATGCGGCGGCCGTCGGTGCCCCTGTGATCGGTGATGCGGTCGCGGTGGGGACGCTCGGCGGGAAGACCGGCCACCTCCTCGAACGACGCGGCGCCGAGGCGGTGGTCGCCGTCGGGTCGCTCAAGCTCACGGTGCCGTTCGCCACGCTCCGCCGCCTCTCGGCCCGGCACTTGCGCGAGGAGAAGGTCGCGATCATCGACGTGCCCGAGCTCGAGGCGAAGCCGGAGGTCGACGTGCGCGGCGTCCGGGTGCACGAGGTCGACGACCTCGTCGTCCACGCGCTCGACGCCGCGATCCGGGCCGACCTCCGCCTGCTGCGCATCATCCACGGGAAGGGGACGGGCGCGCTCCGCGAACGCGTGGGGCAGGTGTTGACGAAGGACCGCCGCGTCGCGCAATTCCGTCTCGGCGCGTGGAACGAAGGCGGCGCCGGCGTCACCATCGCGGAGTTCGTGTGATCCCCGACGAGATCGTCCAGCAGGTCAGCGACCAGGCTGACATCGTCGCCATCGTCAGCGAGCACGTCCGTCTCAAGAAGACGGGCGCCGTCTGGCGCGGGCCGTGCCCGTTCCATCAGGGGAAGGGGCCGAACTTCTCGGTCGTCCCGGGGAAGGGGTACACCTGCTTCGTCTGCGGCGAGAAGGGGTCGGTCTTCACCTTCCTGCAGAAGCGCCTCGGGATGACGTTCGTCGAGGCCGTGAAGCACGTCGGCGCGAAGGCGGGGATCGACGTGCCCGAGATCGAGCGGCGGAAGGAGGGCCCCGATCCGCGTGAGCCGATGTGGGAGTTGCAGGCGACGGTGGGGGCGTACTTCGAACGGACCCTCTGGGAGGACGCGGCGGGGGCCGACGCGCGCGCGTATCTCGCCTCGCGCGATGTCTCGCGCGCGCTGGCCGAAACCTTCGGGCTCGGGTTCGCGCCGCGCGATCCGCAGGCGATGCGCACGCAGCTCGCGACCCTCGGCTATTCCGACGATCGGTTGCTCGGCGCCGGCCTCCTCGTGGCGCGCGAGGAGACGGAGACGGTGCGGCCGCGCTTCCGGGAGCGGCTCACGGTCCCGATCCTCGACGCGAGCGGGCACACCGTCGGATTCGGCGGCCGCCTGATCGGCCCCGGCGAACCGAAGTATCTCAACTCCGCGGAGTCGGAGATCTTCCAGAAGGGGAAGCTTCTCTTCAACCTCGGCCGCGCCCGGCACGCGATCCGCAAGGCGGAGCAGGCCGTTCTGGTCGAGGGGTATTTCGACGTGATCCGGCTCCACAGCGTCGGGGTGGAGGGTGTCGTCGCGCCGATGGGGACCGCGCTCACGGAGGGGCAGGCCGAGCTGCTCGGGCGGTACACGCGCCAGGTGGTGCTGCTCTACGACGCCGATGGGCCGGGACAGAAGGCGACCTTCCGCGCCGCCGACGTGCTGTTGGCCAAGGGGTTCGTGGTCCGGGTGGCGACGCTGCCCGAGGGTGAGGATCCCGACACCTTCGCGCGGACGCAGGGGTCGGCCGCCGTCGCCGCGGTGATTACCGGGGCGATGGACGTCTTCGACCGGAAGGTGCAGTTGCTCGAGCGGGCGGGCTGGTTCGCCGATCTCCAGCGCAAACGGCGCGCCTTGGACCGCCTCCTCCCGACGATCCGGGCCGCGAGCGACCCGGTGACGCGCGACCTCTACCTCGCTCGCGCGGCGGAGGCGGCGGGGATCGCGCGGGAGGTGCTGCTGGCGGAGTTGCATACGGTGCGTCGGAGCTCCTCGGTGCGTCCGTCATCCGGTGCCGAGGCGCGGGGACGCGATGCCGCCGCGGCGACGGGGCCGGGCGCGCCGCCCACGGCGTCATCGCGGTCCTCCGGCCCGTATCGATCGCCGGTAGAGCAGGCGAGCGCCGAGGCCGATCTCCTGCGCGTGGCGCTCACGCAGCCCGTCTGGATGGACCGGATCATCGAGGAGGTCGGGAAGCTCGAGGAGGCAGCGGCGGCCGCGGAGGGAGAGGGCGGGGCGATACCGGCGTGGGAGGACGGACCGGACCCCGGGGCCGCCTTCCGCGACGAGGTGTACCGCGCGCTCTATCTGGCGTTGCTCGACCTAGGCCCAGAGGCGGCGCCCGAGGCGCTGGCGGAGCGGCTCCCGGCGAGCGCGGTGCGTGTCTACGAGGAGTTCCGTGGCGAGCCGGCGGCGGTGGTTGACGCGCGGGCCACCGTGGACGGGGCGGTGCGAAAGCTCCGCGGGCGGGCGCTCGACGCCCGGGTCCGGGCACTCGAGCAGCTCCTCCCCCTCGCCGACGGCGGGGAGAAGGACGCGCTGACGCTGCGAATCAAGCGACTGGCGGAGGAGAAACGCGCGCTCGGCGTGCCGTCGTGGGGGAGCGTCCGTCGTCGCTGATGGGGCGCGCCGTAGACAGGCGTCTCCGGTTTGGCGAATGTTCCTCGGTCCGCGGCGTCGCCGCGGCGTTCGCTGACCGCCCTCCGATCCCGATATGTCCGACATCCAATCCCTGCTCGCGCTCCAGCACGATGACCTCGCGATCCACGAGCTCGAGAGCCGGCTCGCGGCCCTCGAGCCCCGGATCCGGGAACTGGATGCGAAGCGGCAGCGGATCGCGGATGTGATCGCGCGGCAGGGCTCGACGGTCGCGGCGGAGGAGAAGAAGCAGGCCTTCCTCCGCGACAAGATCGCGGAGCATCGTGAGCTCATCTCGCGGAACCAGGCGCAGCTCGACGCCGTCAAGACGATGCGGCAGGCCACGGCCGCTGCGGCGCAGATGGAACAGGCGAAGGCGATCGTCGCGGGCGAGGAGAGCGACCTGTTGGCGCTGACCCGTAAGCTCGAGGAGCAGCGTGCCGCGCTGCGCGCCTCCGAGGCGGAGCTGACGGCGTGCGAAGCGGAGCAGGCGACGGCCCGCGCCGAGGTGGCCGGCGAGCAGGCCGCCATCGAGGGGGAGCTCGCGACGGCGCAGGCGAAGCGCGCGGCGACCGCCGAGGGTGTCCCCGCCGCGCTCCGGCAGCGCTACGACCGGATCCGCAACAAGCGGCGCGTGCACGTCCTCGTGCCGTTGAACGCGATGGCGTGCGGCGCCTGCGACACGGCGATCCCGATGCAGCGGCGGCACGTGATGTCGACGGGCACCGTGATCGAGCTCTGCGAGGCGTGTGGCGTCCTGATGTACCACGCGGGGTGAGTCGGACCCGTCCGGCGGCGCGGTGGCTGCCGCCGCCCGTCGCACCCGACGGGGTCACGGACGCTCTCGCTGACGCCCTGCGGCCCGCGGCGGACCAGTCGGGGAAGGCGGCGGTCCCGCGCGAGGTCTGCGCGCTGCTCGCCGCGCGTGGGCTCACCGAGCTCGGTGCCGTGAAGCGCTTCCTCCGCCCGATCCTCGCGGACATCGAAGCGCCGGAGACCATCGCGGACCTCGGCCCTGCCGCTGATCGCCTCGCGGCCGCGGTGCGCGCGGGTGAGCGGATCCTCGTGCACGGCGACTACGACGTCGACGGCATCTGCTCCACCACGCTGATCACTCGGGTGCTGCGCCGGCTCGGCGGCGATGTCGTCCCCTTCATCCCCGATCGGTTGCGCGACGGCTACGACCTCGGGCCCGCGGGAGTCGCCCGGGCCCTCGAGGTCGGCGCGCGCGTCGTGCTCACCTGTGATTGCGGCACCACCGCCGTCGCCCCAGCCGATGCGCTCCGCGCGGCGGGGATCGACCTCATCATCTCGGACCACCACCTCCCGGGACCGTCGCTCCCGGCGGCGTTCGCCCTGGTGAATCCCCGGCGGGCGGACTGCCCCTCGGCGGACAAGGACCTCGCCGCCGTCGGCGTCGCCTACAAGCTCGGTCTGGCGGTCTGTCGCCGGCTCGACGGCGACGAGGGAATGGTGCATGCACTCCTCGACCTCGTCGCCCTCGCCACGATCGCGGACATCGCACCGCTCCGCGGTGAGAATCGGATCCTCGTGCGGCACGGGCTCCAGCGGATGGCGCAGAGCACGCTTGTTGGGCTCCGCGCGCTGATCCGGGCAGCCCGGCTCGACGCCACCGCCCTGACCGCGGGGCGCGTCGGCTTCACGCTCGCGCCGCGTCTCAACGCGCTCGGTCGCCTCCGGCAGGCGATCCGCGGCGTCGAGCTCCTCCTCGCCGAGGACGAGGCGACCGCGAACGCGATCGCGCGCGAGTGCGAGGAACTCAATCAGGAGCGGCAGGCGATGGACCGCGCGATCCTGGACGAGGTGCTCGCCGACGTCGGTCGCCGTGACCTCGATCGCGAGTGGGGGCTCGTCCTGCATTCGGATCGTTGGCACGCCGGCGTCATCGGGATCGTGGCCTCGCGCGTCGTCGAGGCCACCGGGCGCCCCGCGATGCTGATTGCGGTGACGGAGGGCGTCGGGAAGGGCTCGGGGCGCTCGAATGGGGCGCTCGATCTGCACGCGGCGCTCGCCGAATGCGGCGACCTGCTCGTCAAGCACGGCGGGCATCGCGCGGCGGCGGGGCTCACGATCGCGCCCGATCGTATCCCCGCGTTCGCCGAGCGGTTCAACGCGGTCGCACGCGCACGGCAGACCGCCGACGATCTCGTCCCGCGCCTCCGCACCGACCTCGAGGTCCCGCTCGCGGCCGCCGATGCGCGGCTCGAGCGCGCCTTCCGGCATCTCGAACCCTTCGGCGTGGGGAACCCGGGGCCGGTGCTCGTCTCGCGGGGTGTGACGGTGGTCGGATCCCCGCGTCGCGTGGGGACCGACGGGGTGAAGTTCGCCGTGGAGCGGGTGGGGGAGCCGCTCGAGGCAATCGCGTGGGGGCTCGGCGCGCGATCCTCGCTCGTGCGGGCGGGGGCGACGCTCGATCTCGCGTACAAGCTCGACCTCAACCGATTCCGCGGCGCTGAGGTGCTGCAGGCGGTGGTCCAGGATCTCCGCCCCGCGGGCTCGACCGATGGCTGAGCTGCGGATCGTCGCGGGGGCGTGGCGCGGCCGGCGCATCCGCGTCCCGACCGCGGGTCACGTCCGTCCGACCGCCGACCGGGTGCGCGAGGCGTGGATGAGCATCGTGCAGCCGGCCCTTGAGGGAGCCCTGGTGCTCGACCTCTGCGCTGGCTCGGGGGCGCTCGGGCTCGAGGCCCTCTCCCGCGGTGCGGCGCACACGACCTTCGTCGAGCGGGATCCGCGCGTGCTGTCCACGTTGCGCGAGAATGTCCGTGCACTCGGCGCCGAGGCGGCGGCGACGGTCGTCAAGGCCGAGGCGGTGCGGTTCGTCGTCGAGGGGCAGGGCGATGGATCTCCCGATGCGCGCGGCGTCGACGGCGACGCCGCCGGACCGGCGCGCATCGCCCGGACGGTCGCTTTCGCCGACCCGCCGTACGGGCAGGGGATCGCCCTCGCGCTCGCGGAGCGCTGGCTCGCGGCGCCGTTCGCGGCGATCTTTGGGGTCGAGCACGAGGCGGTGCTGACGCTGCCGACGCCGGCGGGACCGGCCACGGCGGACCGGCGCGTCTACGGCGAGACGGCGATCACCCTGTACCGCACCGGATCCTGAGATGCCAAAAGTCGCGCTCTATGCCGGCAGCTTCGACCCGATCACGAACGGCCACGCCGACCTGATCCGGAGGTCGCTCAGTTTCGTCGACCGCCTCGTCGTCGGCGTGGCGGTGAACGTCGCGAAGCAGCCGCTCTTCTCCGCCGAGGAACGGATGACGCTGATCCGGGCCGCGGTCGAGGACGATCCGCGGGTCGAGGTGCGGGCCTTCCGCGGCCTCGTCGTCGATTTCGCGAAGGAGATCGGCGTCTCCGTGGTGCTCCGCGGCCTCCGGGCCGTCGCCGACTTCGAGTACGAGTACCAGATGGCCCTGATGAATCGTCATCTCTCGCCGGGGCTCGAGACGATGTTCATGGTGCCCTCGGTGCAGGTGAGTTACGTGAGTTCGTCGCTGGTGCGCGAGGTCGCCCGCTTCGGCGGCGACATCGACGCCCTCGTCCACCCCGCGGTGGCGCGGGCGCTGCGCGCGAAGTTCGCGGGTTCCTCCCCTTCCTGACCCCCGGAGCGCCGTCCCGATGAGTCTGCAGGTCGAGATGCAGGGTGATGTCCTCGTGATCGCCGTCGACGGCCCGCTCATCGTCGGCAATCGGCAGGAGCTCAAGCAGACGGTCCTCGACCGCGTCGAGGGGGGCGTGCGGAAGGTCGTGGTCGACTTCGCCGGGACCGCGTACATCGACAGCTCGGGGCTCGGCGTGCTCGTCTCTCTGGCCAAGCGCCTCCGAGAGCTCGGCGGTGACCTGCGCCTCGCCGCGCTGAGCGACGACCTGCTCACCCTCTTCGAGCTCACGAAGCTCGACGCGCTCTTCCAGATCACCGCCTCGCGCGAGCGGGCCCTCGAGGGCTTCTAGTTCGTGACCCTACCCGCGGCGCTCGAGTTGCGCGTCCCGAGCGATGTGGGGCGGATCGAGGGCATCGTCTCTGAGGTGGTGCAGCGGTGCCGACAGCACGCCTTCACCGGGCGACAGCTCGCGCTGAACGTCCCGGTCGCGCTGACCGAGGCGATCTCGAACGCGATGCTGCGTGGCAACGGCGACGACCGCGCCAAAGAGGTCCGGGTGCGTGCCGTCGTCGATGCCACGCGCCTCGTCGTCGAGGTCGAGGACGAGGGCACGGGGTTCGACCTCGACGGGTGCACCGGTGACCCGACGGCTCCCGACGCGCTGGCGCGCGAGGACGGTCGCGGTCTCTTCCTGATGCGCGCGCTGATGGACGAGGTGCGCTGCGAGCGTGGGGTGCGGACGATCGTGCGGCTCACCCTGCATCGGCGCTGAGCGGTGGCCTCCAGCGATCTCGCGCGCATCCTCGACGCCTTCACGACGGGGTTCGGCACGCCGGCGGTCCTCTGGCGGCAGTGGCGTCCCGATCGCGGCATCGAGGTCGTCGCGACCACCGGCGGTGACGTCACCCCACCCGATGCGATGGCGGTGCCCGCGGATGGGACCGCGGTGCTGCGGGAGGTGGCCGTCGGGCGACAGCTCGTCGCGCGGCTCCCCGGGCGGTCCCCTGCCTGGTTGGGTCTCGGGCCGGTGCGCGACGAATCCGAGACGCGCCGGTGGCTCGCGGTGCTCGCCCCGGCGCTCGCGGAGGTGCTGCAGGCGCAGTGGGAGTCGCGTCGTGCCGCCGACGAGATCGCGGAGCGATACGAGGAGATCACGCTGCTCTACTCCATCAGCGAGATCCTCAGTCGCACTGTGACCTTCGAGGCGGCGGCTCGGCGAATCCTGCTCGAGGTCGCTGAGACGGTCGGGGCGGCGTACGGCGCCCTCGTGCGTCACGATCCTGCGTCGGGGCTCCTGGTGCCGGTGACGTCGCTCCGCGTGCCGCGCGGCGCGGAGCCGCGCACGATCCCCGTCGATCATCCGGTGAGTGTGCTTGCGCGCGTGTACCGCACCCGGCACGCACTGCTCGTCGATGCCGGCGTCCTCGTGAGCGAGTTCGAAGTCCCGTTCCGCGACGGAGCGCTACTCGCCGTCCCCATCCTGTGGACGACGCCGGAGGGTGGGCTCCCGGTCGGCGTCATCTGCCTTTCGGGTCGCCGCGGTGGGCTCCCATTCACCGCCGGCGACGAAAAATTTATCGCGGCGATCGGCTCGCAGATCGGCTCGGCGATCCAGAATGGCGTGCTCGTGCGGCAGTCGCTCGAACAGGAGCGGTTGGCCTCGGAGATGCGGCTCGCCACCGACCTGCAGCAGCGACTCCTCCCGAAGGGCACGTCGGTCGCGCCCGAGGCACGTTGCGCCGCGCGGGTGGAGGCGGCGGAGGGCGTCGGCGGTGACTTCTACCACCTCTTCCGGCTCGACGGCGGGTCCACCGGCGTGCTCCTCGGCGATGTTTCCGGGCACGGGTACCGCGCCGCGCTCGTGATGGCGCTGGTGATGAGCGCCGCGGCGATCCACGCGCGCGGGAGCGACGATCCCGCGCGGACGGTCGAGGCGATCCTCGCCACCGTCGGCGATGAACTCGCCGACACCGAGATGTTCCTCTCACTCTGTTATGTGATCGTCGATCATCGCGGCGGGGTCGTGCGCTGGACCAACACGGGCCACCCGCACGCCTTCGTGATCCGCGGTGATGGGCGCACGGAACGGCTCGCCGCCACCGATCCCGCCCTCGGGCTCGGGACCGAGCCGCTCAGCGTCGCGTCGAGTCGATGGGACCCCGCGGAGGATCTGCTCACGATCTTCACTGATGGTGTGAGCGACGCGCGCGACGCGCAGGGGCGTGCCCTCGGCGAGGCGGCGGTGCTCGATGTCCTCGTCGCTCGGCGCCGCGAGATCCCGTCCCGCATCGTTGATGGCGTCTTCGCCCAGGTATCCGGTCATCTCGGTCGGGTGCGACCGCACGACGACCAGGCCGTCGTCGTCCTGCGCAGCGCGTGAGCGCGCTCCCGCGCCCGAAGAAGCGACTCGGGCAACACTTCCTCACTGACCCGCGCCTCCTCGCGCGGATCGCGGACGCGCTCGCGATCACGCCGGCGGATACGGTCGTCGAGATCGGTCCAGGGCGCGGCGCCCTGACGGAGGCGCTGCTGGCGCGCGCCGGCCACGTGGTGGCGATCGAGCTCGACCGCGAGCTCATCCCGGTGCTCCAGGCGCGGTGGGGCGAGGACCCGCGCTTCACGTTGGTCGAGGGCGATTTCCTCGCGCAGGACCTCGGCGCGCTCGCGACCGCAGCAGGGGCGACCGCGTCGGACGGCTATCTCCTCGCGGGGAACGTGCCGTACAACATCACGACCCCGATCCTCTTCCACGCGCTGCGGCGGCCGCGGGCCCAGCGCGCCGTGTACCTCGTGCAGCGGGAAGTCGCGGATCGCGCGGCGGCCGCGCCGGGCAGTGACGCGTACGGGGCCCTCTCCGTGAACCTCCAGGCCCTCGCGACGGTGCGGAGTCTCTTCCGGGTCCCGGCGGGCGCCTTTACGCCGCCGCCTCAGGTCGAGTCCGCTGTGCTCGAGGTGGTGCCACGCACCGACCCCGTGATCTCGGAGGCAGAGGAGGCCGACTTCCGCACGTTCGTCCAGGCGGCCTTCGGTCTCCGCCGGAAGCAGCTCCGCCGCGTGGTGCGCACTATCTGGTCCCTCGATGCCGAGGCCGCCGAGGCGGTCCTCGCGCGGTCCGAGCTCACCCCGGATCGACGCCCCGAGACGCTCGCCCCTGAGGATTTCGCGCGGTTGTTGCGCGCCCGCTGAGCGGACGCTGACCGGCCGCGCTCGTCGCGCCGCTCAGCTCCCCGGGTTGGTCAGGGCGAAGGCGAGGACCTCGAGCTCCGTGGCCATATTCACCGTCCGTACGGAGACGCCCGCGGGGGCGACGAGGGCGGCGGGGGCGAAGTTGAGCACAGCGCGGATGCCCGCGGCGATGACGCGGTCAAGGACCGACTGCGCCGCCTCGCCGGGCACGCAGAGGACCGCGATCCGCGGATGGAGCGCGGCGATGTCCGCCTCCAGCTGGGCGTCGGGGCGCACCCGGACGCCGTTAAGCGGCTCGCCGACCCGGGCGGGGTCGGTGTCATAGACGCCGACGACGTCGAAGCCGTGGGTGCCGAAGCCGCGGTACTGGGCGAGCGCGGCACCGATCTTGCCGGCGCCGACGATCACGACGGGCCACCGCGCCTCGAGGCCGAGGATGTGGCGGAGGGAGGCGATGAGGTCGGAGACGGCGTAGCCGAGGCCACGCTTGCCGAACGAGCCGAAGAAGGAGAGGTCCTTGCGGACCTGCGCCGACGTGGTCCCGCCCGAGCGGGCGAGTTCGCCGCTCGAGATGGTGGTGTGGCCCTGCCGCTCG
>Ga0194133_10002132_pt1 | contig 31674 bp, 82 predicted proteins | sample TA2KigOf40mmetaG_FD_155448 | JGI IMG/M metagenome (GOLD analysis project Ga0194133, IMG submission 155448) | Freshwater microbial communities from Lake Tanganyika, Tanzania - TA2015055 Kigoma Offshore 40m | ecosystem: Environmental > Aquatic > Freshwater > Lake | place: Tanzania: Lake...
CACCAGACTGCCTGCGAACGGGTCTTTCGGTGAGCCGAACTCGCCCAGCTTGTATCCCAAGCCGAGCCAATGCGGCGAGACGAATTCCTTCTTGTCTAGGTTGGCGAGTATGAAGCCTTGTCCCATGGTTTCCTCCTATCCACACAGTACGGGGGCGGAATCGGTGGGCGCAGGTGGGGATCCGAGCCGGGCGAACGCACGTTCGCCGTTCGCCGATCGCCGGACGCGCCGACGGATGACGACCCTGCATCATCGGAGTATGGAAGACAGAGCGATCATCCTCAGGTGGGCGGGCACGGTTCACGCCTTCGCCGGCGACGCCTACGGGCGCATCAGTGCGCGCCTGCACGTCGGCACGGGAATGGTCAGGCTCTGCCTGTCGTTCCCCGAGCTCGGGTACGGCGACGAAGTGCATGACTTCGGCACGGGCGAAGAAGTTGACGCCTACCTCGCCACTCGATTCCCGAACGGCTACAAGGCTGGGCTCTTCGAGTTCGGCCAGAAGATGACGGCGATCCACGGGTTGCGCTGACGGATACCCACCCCCCATACTGTTGCCCATGAGCGAGATCCACTGCCCCCGACCCGACGACTGCGACCACGAGTGGGAGTACTCGGATCAGTCCGAGCCCCACAAGGGGATCGAGTACTTCGCCTGCCGCAAGTGCGAGAACGTCGCGATCGTCAGGGGCGACGTCGTGGAGCTGGTGCCGAACTACAGCACCATGCGCGACGACGACACCGCGCGCGACGATCAGGAATAGCGCGCGCCCGGTAGGATCTGCAACTCGTTCACGTACCAAATTTACCAAGTGGGCCCGGTGGGGATCGAACCCACGGCCAAGGCATTATGAGTGCCCTGCTCTTACCTCTGAGCTACAGGCCCGTAGTATCCGTCCCGTTTCGTCTCGACCACGAGGCACCCCTGTTCCTGCCGGGTCTTGACGATGATGAACGATCGCGCGGCCTGGCGCCGGATGTAATCGGTGAGTTCCCTGGCCTCGTACGGAGCCCACGTCGGTATGCGTATGCGATCCACCTCGCCGCTCAGGAGCGCGTCGATCATGGCCTCGGATTCGAGCCGCTGGAAGTGACGCGACCTCAGGAGCAGCCGCATCAGCCCTCCCCCCAGTGCGCGCGGTCGATGATGCGCGTCGCCCGGCGATGCCTTGCCGGGTCGCGCGCGACGAACGCCGACGCGAGCAAGCGCAGCATGGTGCGCACGATCCTCATTGTCCTGCCCCTCTCGGCGGTGATGGCGAGTGCCGGGCGGGTTGGGCCGGAATGCACTTAACGTGGTCCCGGCGCCAATGCCGCCCGGCAATCGACCGGTGTCAGAATGGTTCTTCTGTAACCTCGGTTGCCCCGACCGACACCGCCTGGCGCGGCTGACGAGGGGCTGTCGTCGCGCCAGACTTCCTTTGCGCGCCATCGGGGTTCTGCCCCTTGCGGCGCTCGAGCGATTCGATCGAACGTGTGAGGATGCCGATCTCCTCGGCTACGAGCTCCGTCGTGGATCGCTTCTGTCCCGTTTCCTTGTCGTCCCAGCTCCTCTGCTCGAGACGGCCGTGGACGATCACGCCGATTCCCTTCTCGCCGACGCGCGCGAACCCCTCCGCGAGGTAGCGCCACGCGGTCACGTTGATGAACGAGGTCTTCTCCTGCTTCTCCTTGTTCTCGTCGTACCAGACGTGATTGACCGCCACGCTGAACGAGCACTTGGCCGCCCCGCTTGGCAGGAACACGAGTTCCGGGTCTGAGGTGATGTTCCCCACCACCGTTGTTGGTGCCAAATTCATTGCTGTTTCCTCTCTGTTGTGGATAGTGGCGATTACACTAGCACCCATGACCGACGACGACGGCACCACGGGGGAGCTCAGGATGAGGCTGGCCGACCACGTGGCCGCGATACTCGACGACCTCGAGATGAACGACGAGAACGAGGCATCGATGACCGACGAGGAGATAGTCGAGATGCACGAGAGGAACGCCGGGCTTGCGGCCTTCCTGCTGGACTCCATGGGGCTCTACGGGGCGTCCAAGGATGAGTACGGGTGGATCGTACGGGTGAACCCGGCCGACCCCCATGACTACGTGGACAAGCACCTTAGATAGTGCGCTTGTGAACGAGGTATTGCGTTCCGGGGTGGTTCTGGGCTACAATTGAGGCAGTCCATAAACCGCGACCCGACCCTACTGAACGAGTGGTCGCCTACCACAATGGAGGAAGATGAATACCACTTTCGGGGGTTTTCTTTTATCCGTCGGGCTTCTGATCGGCGGGTGGCTCCTGCCGGCATCGCCCGGTGAACCGCAGTTGAGGGGCTGGACGTCCCAGGTCGCCGTCCCGCAGGTGGTCGAGCGCAAGACGCCCCAGACGACCACGACGGTCGCCGCCCCCGTGTTCAGGCACGGGGACATCTCGTGGCTGCCGGGTCTCGCGGCCCAGGCTGGCTGGCCCGAGGAGACGTGGGAGAGGCTCGGGCAGATAATCCTGAGGGAATCCGGCGGTTGCCCGAACCGTCGGGGCGGGGACGTGGTGGACCGGAACTGCCAGATCGTCAGGGTCTCGGAGTGGAACCACCGCTCGGACACGGGACTGCTCCAGATCAACGGGGTGAACTACAACCCCAAGCGGAACAAGTGGGCGAGGGTCTGCTCGGACATGGGCATCTGCGAGCAGGAACCCCTGCTGGACGCCCTGACGAACCTGAAGGCCGGATACGTCCTCTACACCTACGCGGGCTGGGATCCGTGGGATCCGTGCACGTACGGGCCGAAGTGGGCTCACCGTTGCAAGAAGCCCTGACGCGATGAAGGGACCCGCCGGCCGCAAGCCGCTGGCGATCCCGCCAGACCCGGCGACGTCCGAGAGGATGCGGCGCGTCAAGACGGAGGCGACGGGCCCGGAGATGCGGGCGCGCAGGGCCGCGAGGAAGCTCGGCATCAGGTACAGCACCAAGACGTCCGGCCTGCCGGGGAGTCCCGACGTGCTCCTCGTCGACGCGCGGGTGGCCGTCTTCGTCAACGGGTGCTTCTGGCACGGCTGCCCGAGGTGCTTCAAGCCGCCGAAGCGCAACCGCGCGTGGTGGGTCGACAAGGTGGCGCGCAACCGGCGGAGGGACCGCCGGAAGTCGGACCAACTGCGCCGGCTCGGCTACTCGGTCGTGACGCTGATGGAGCACGACGACGACGCGCGAATGCGGTCCCGTCTCGCGGCCGCCGGCAGGCGCGTGGTGTAGTGTTCGTCGCATGACGAAACGGAAACGACGCAAGCAAAAACGGGACATTCTGGACAGGGCCGAGGTGCTGCACCTTGCGCGCGAGGCCGTGACGAACGCGCGGAACGTCGATTACGGCGAGCCGCAGGATGACTTCGCGTGCACCGCCGAGCTGTGGGAGTCGTACCTGGCCCGGCTGCACCAGACGCGCGGGCGGCTCGAGATCAGGGCGTCCGACGTGCCGGTGATGATGATCCTGCTGAAGATAAGCCGGCTCGCGCAGACGCCCGGCAACGAGGATCACTGGGTCGACATCGCCGGGTACTGCGCCATCGGCGCGGAGTGCGCCTCCGGCGAGAGTTGCTGCCCCTAGAACGGCGAGGCGTCTTCCTCGGCCTTCTCCCGATAGACAACCTCAACGAGATCGTTTATCGCCTTCTCGCCGTGAAACATAACGAGAGCGGAACAGACGTCGATCAGGGCCGCCGGGTAGTTCCCGTGCTTGTGGTACGCCGCATCGGCTAGGGCAACGGCGAAGTCGTGGGTCGTTCGCCTGTATCCCTCGAGGGCCTTCTTGCGCAGTTCCTCTTCCTCGCGCAGGACGTGATCCTCCGCCTGCCGGTCCTGAAAGTCATTGAACAGGTCGTTCGCCTGCTCCTGCTCGAACTCGTTCATGCTTCCACGCTAACGCCGACGAAGTCGAAGCACCTCGCCACCTCGGCCCCGAACTCTTCTATGAGGTCGCTGTAGGCGAGGAACTGAGCATCACCCTCGTCGGTGGTGGTGGCCGCAAGCGTGATCGAGCGGATCGTGCTCGCCGCTGCGAGTGACTTGTTCGCCCGGAAAGTGACGAGGTACGTCTGCTCGAAGTCAAGGTCGCTCATGAATCGATCCCGCATTTCGGGCAGTAGGAGTCGTAGTCGCTCGGGCCGTGGTCGCAGTAGCGGTCTCGCTCGGCGCGAGCGGCGAGGAATGCCACCGTGACGAGCATCAGCACCCCGAACGTGGGGAACAGGATCAGGAACATACCGTAAGTGTACGGCAAGGGCATCCGTCGGCGCGACTATCGAACGTAGAGGGTGCCGTCATCCCGGAGCGTCTTGATGAAGTGCGACTCCGGTGCACCGCGCTTGGCGAGTTCGGCGTTCACGGCGAGGTCGAACTCGGTCTCGCCCTTGCCCGTCTTCTCGCGCATGGCGAGGATACGGTCACGGACCGCCTCGCGATCCGTGCTGTCCCCGTCGAACGGGAACGGGGGGTTCGGGTCGGTGACGTGGGCGAGGACCGCCATCGTTATCTCGGCCTCGGTGGCGAACGGGTAGATCGCGCCGTCGCGGCCCTTGTCGTAGAAGTCTTGGCAGTAGTCGGTGAAGTCGTAGAGGTTCATGGGTTCAGAGTACCGCCCCTTCATCGCTCGGCGCGCTCGACTCCCACAGGTCGGCAGGTTCGTCGGCAGGGAAGCGATTGTCCCAATGATCGCCGGGAACGAGGGTGATACCCATGAACCCGTTTTCATCGGAAGGTATGGCTATCGCCTCGACGTCAACGTACCAATCGCCGTTGTTGCCCTCGTCAAGAATGATCTCGGTCTCGGGGTGGAGATGGGCAGTCAGTTTCCGGAACTGCCCGAGTGTTAGTCCCTTGCTCATACCTACATAGTGCGGCACCGTCATCGGTGGGCGCGTCGGGAGGCGCGCCGAGCGATTACGACCCGTCATACTGATACCAACGAGCCACAAGGAGGCAACGTGAACGCAGGTGCTAAGGATGGCCTGAACCAGATCCACGATCTGGCCGAGGGCATCATCGCCAAGACGGCGATGAGCAACAACCCGGTCAATTACGGCAAGTTGCTCAACGGCCAACCCGACGAGCGCATGGCCGAGGTCGTGAAGGTGATAACCCTCCTCCATGAGGTCTGGCATTCCTCGATAACGATCTCCACGATTGCGACGAGCAAGTGGAGGTTCGGGGAAGATGCGCCGACGGATGACCGCCTTGTAGGTTCTAAGTCATGAGAACGACCACCTACGCAGACAAGGTCAAGTACATCGCACGCGACTACGGTTCGTTCGTTGGCAAGACCATCAAGGAAGTCCGGCCACTCACGGAAGAGGAGTGCGAGGACATCGGCTGGGAGTTCGCCCACGAGGACTACGCGGCAGTCGTGATTTTCACCGACGGCACGGGGTTCGTTCCCCTCGCCGACCCTGAGGGCAACGGTGCTGGCTTCTTGGAAGCGACGACGCTGGAGGTCGTTGCCTGATGGATCTCGAGCAACAGATGCGCACCCACGTCGCGATAACGCAGGCCACGAAGGCCGACGCATGCCGGCGCAACGGCGGCCCCGCGGACCTGAGCCCGATGCTGATCTGGGTCGGGCAGGATGACAAGCAGAGCATCGCCGTGATAGAGGCGAAGGACAACACGATGGGCCACCTCGCGGCGGCGCTGGGCCTGGTCGCCAAGCAGGATCCGAGGATCGTCATCTTCATGTCGGAGGGTTATGCGACGACAGTCGAATCGCAGGAGCAACTCGACGAGTTCGCGAGGACGCACAAGCGCGGAGACCTCGAGAAACTCCACTCAGAGTTGGGGCCGCTGTCGGGCGTCACCGAGCTCATCGCATTCAACGGGATCGACGTCAAGACGGGCAGGCAGATGCAGGCCGTGTCGAGGTTCGGCTACGACGACAAGGGCCAGCCGAGGTTCGAGGATGTCGAGGTGCGCGAGGTTCCGCCGGAAATTTTCGAGAAGGCGAACGTGACCTTCGTGTTCGACGCCTTCTACGACTTCATGAAGAAGGTCAAGTCCGAGACGAACTGAGGCGGCTCGCAACGCGAAGCCTCACGGACTCCACCACGTCCCCGCCGTCGACCGCGCCGGCGACTATCTCCTCCTTGCGGGAGATCGAGCGGTGTATGTCCTCGTCGATGCTGTCGGCCATGAGCGCGTAGGTCACCCGGACCGACCCGCGCTGCCCGATTCGGTGCAGGCGGCTGTAAGTCTGCTGCACGTCGGCCGGAGTCCACGGCATCTCGACGAAAACTATGTCCTGCGCCGCCGTCAGGGTGTGCCCGGTCTTCGCGGCCTCGATGGAGAGGGCTATCGCCGGGCTTTCCTCCACGGAATTCTCCTGAAACCGGCGCTTGGCCTCCTCGACGTCGACCACGGACATGCCGCCCTGTATCTTCAGGCCCCCGTAGCGGGCCGCGATCGAGCTCACCACGTCGCGATGGTGCGCCGCGACCACAACCTTGCGCCCGGATGCGACCATTTCGTCGATCAGCTCGAGCACGCCCGGCAATTTGGCCTCCGCGGCGAGCCGGCGCAGCACCGAGATCCTCGCGAGCTGTTCCGGGGCGTTGCCGGCGCGCCCGTTCTGCTCGAGCCAGGCCCCGACATCGGCCTCCGCGACGTCGTAGTCCCGTCTCCCGCGCTCGGATCCCTCGAAGTACACCGTCGATTCGAGCACGGGGGGCAGTTCCTCGAGCACCTGGTCCTTCGTGCGCCTGATGTAGCACGTCGAGCGCAGCGTCGAGTTGAGCTCCTCGAGGTTCGAGTGGCCGTCGATGCGCAATTGGCCGAATTTGTCCCTGTGGGCGTCGCAGTACCGGCGCCAGAAGCCCATCCGGCCGCCGAAAGTGTCGAGTATCCCCAGAATGTCGAGCTGGGAGACGTACTCCGCCGGGCGGGAGGCCACCGGGGTCCCCGTTAGCAGCAGGATCGGAGGAGAATTGGTGGCCCGGCGACAGATTTTCATGGCCGCCTTCGTGCGCTGCGCCCCGTACGTCTTGAGATAGTGGCTCTCGTCGAACACGTAGCCGCCCATCCCCGTCAATTGGGCCTGCCATGCGACCAGATTGGGGTATCCGACGACCACGACGTCGTAAGTCCCGTGCTCCGGGAACGACTTTCGCCCGGAGACGACGGCGACGCGCCTCTCCGGGAGCCATTTCGAGTACTCCTTGGCCCAGTTAAGCGTCAGGTTCGCCGGGCAGACGACGGCGACCGGGTAGATCGGGGACTCCCGGTGCATTTCCTCGACCGCGGCGATGGCCTGGAGCGTCTTTCCGAGCCCCATCTCGTCCGCGATGAAGCAACGTCGCCGGTTCTTGGCGTACATCACGCCGGCTTTCTGGTACGGCATCAGCTTCTCGAACCCGGCGATGGTGATTTCCGCGCCGGTCGACCGAGATTCGGCCATGGCGGCCTCCATCCGGGCCTGGATCCTGCCGGCTTCGTCCCGAATTTCGTCCGGAACGTGCATCCGGAAGCGCTCGGACCAGCCGATTGCGTGGCTGATCGACGAGATCGGGGCCTTCCACGCCTTCGTCTTGGCGTCCCACGTGACTCCGGGTATCTGCTTGACGCTGCGGACCTTCACCGGGTCGTACCCGAAGCTCAGGAACACGTACTTTCCCTCCATCCGGACGCCGAAAGCCGAGTTCTTGTGCGCCGGGACGTCGAGCACCAGCACCTCCGGGTCGATGTCGAGCCCGATCCGGGCCGCGAATTCCCTCGCCGGGCCTAGGGACGTCACCGGGAGGCGCCATGCCTTGCCCACCCTGTCCCATTTGGCGCCGTCGATGCGCTTGATTTCGTCGACTTCGGCCCTGTCGTAGGGCCATTTGAGCAGCAGATGGTCGTCATTCAGCGTCATCCGCCCCTTGTTCCCCCCTGAATCCACGTAATCAGACTACCATTTCCGTCATGGGAAAGAAGTTCGACACCGAGCCGGAGACGCCCGGCGACGATGATGCGATCGAATCGATCACCAGCAAGCAACTCGAGCAGAAGATCGCGGCTCTGGAGTCGCGGATCAAGCAACTCGAGTCGAAGATAGCGTCGAGCGTCGTAGACCCGGCGTTCAGGTCGGCCATCGACAAGGACGACACGTCGTGGATGAAGAACGAGAAGTCGCTGGGCCGCATCGCCGGCGTGATACCGAACCCGATCATCGGGCTGCGCGAGCGCCTCGACAACGACGTCAGCTAGTCGGCGGCCTCGTCCGAGGAGACCTCGACCTCGTACTGGACGCCCTTCTCGTAGGGGACGTCGCAGACGAAGTACCCGATGCGGTTGGCGATGCGGAACCCCTCGATGATGTAGGTCCCGCCGTCCCCGTCGACGTAGGTCCACACGCTGGCCTTGCTGTCTTTGGAGCACTCGAGGACGTAATCGAGCTCGGCGCCGTACGTCTCGAACATGATCCCGCCGTTTCCGTCGTCGAACGACGAGGCGTGGGGGTTCAGGTGGTTGGCGCGCGGCTTGTAGGTGGCGACCCAGTGATCGAAGTCGAGAATCATGCCGCGACCGACCACTTGTAGCGAGTCTTCCAGTCGCGCGGCAGGCGAACCGTCACCATTCTCGGCGTGTGGAACCTGAACTTGCCCGCGTAGACGAACTCGCGCTCGGAGAACCCGCCAGCGAACGTGATCGGTTCTTCCATCAGAATCCGGTCCCCGACCTCGACGCTCGGTGCGGACTTCTTGGCGGCGTGGTGCGCTCGGACTTTCTCGCGCCATTCGCGCGCGTACTCGTTGTCGGCCGGCGAGAGTCGATCCAGCCACGCGAGAGGGTAGTCGTAGTAGCACGGCCCCTCGGACTCATCCATGAGTTTCGTGAGGACCTCGGTGCCGTGGTATCCGGCGGTGCGACGCTTGACGAGCGCGACGACGGCGAATACCGTGCCGGTCTTGACTGACTCGACGAGCCACCACTTCGCGCCTCGGTTGGCGAGGACGCGGTTGTGGCCGCCACCCTCGATCTCCCTGCGAACGAGAACCTCGGATTTCTCCGTCGTGTACGTGCCTGTCCAGCCCATCTGAACTACCTCCTAGCGAGACTCTACGGAGTCTGAATCCTCTGGCGCGTCCTCGTCGTCGAGGTCGTCCTCGTCGTAGGCGAACATAGCCTCCCAGCACTTGGGGTGCGTGCCCGACACGATCTGCTCGCGCAGTTCCTTCGGCATTTCGGGGAAGGCTCGCTGAACGAGCTCGCCTCGCTCGTAGCGCGCGAGGTCGGCGGCGAGCACCTCCACTTGGCCGGTCTGGCCGCAGTGGAAGCACTTGCGGGTTGCGAGGGTGACGACGGTGTTTTCCATGCGACTACCGTACGAGGTCGGAATCCTCTGGCGCGTCCTCGTCGGTTGGTATGTCCCACGAATCGACCGTCTCCAGTTCGCCGTTCTCGCCCCGGAACACGACGCCCCAGCCCTGCTCCTCCTCGTTGTGGAACTCGAACTTCAGGTCGGGGTGCTGTTCCACCATCGCCCTGAACGCGGGTTCCGCCGGTGCCCACGCCGTGTCGAACCTGTAGGTGAGCGCGAACTGCGTGTCCTCGACGATCCTGCAGTCGCAGGCATCCCACTTCGTTCCCCAGTTGCGGCAGTTCCAGTCGTACCAGTTTTTCCCGAACTTGAGGTCGTGATCGATTCGTTCCTCGATGGTCATCTTGTCGTGTTTGGGATCCATCACCTTGTCGGCGAAGTAGGCATCCTTGTCCTCCGGCTCGATGAAGTTCCAGAACGAGAGTGGCTGGTTCTGCTCGACGACGTTGATCGCGTCGGCGTCGTACTTGCCATCCTTGTTCCAGACCCCAGTGTGGCGGGTGGTGTACGGCTTGGCGGCCTTCTCCCGGAAGCGGGCGATGGATTGCGCCTGACCTGTCACGGTCATGGTGGTGTAGACCCAGTTGGGCATTGCTCCTCCTAGTTTGGTTGTTGTTAGAACTTAGAGGGTCGTCATCCCTCGGCGCGCCGGTCATCGGCGGGGTTGCGCGCCTCCCACAATCCTCGCTCGCCGCTCGCCCTGAACCAGCCGGTGGATCGCGCCCACGAGATGATCGTGCCCGACGACAGACCGGACTCCTCCACGAGTTGCTCCACCTTGAACTCCCGGTAGGTGTTCGCCTTCGAGAAGGCGATCAGCTTGGCGTACCTGTCCTTGCGCTTCTCAGGCTTGGCTTCCTGCTGCTTCTCGCCGGCGAGCTTGGCGATGATGTGGGGCAGCACGCCGTAGGTCTGCAGCAAGCGGTGCGGCGACCCGGTTCCATCCCACGAGAGCGCGAGGACGTACAGCGCCCTGACTTCCTCGCTGATGTCGCGCTCGACCTCGGCGGGCAGGGAGAACTTGTCTCCGTGTTCCTCGATGGCCGCGTCCCACAGTTCCCTGTGCCGGCGGTCCACCTGTGCCTCGGTCGGCTTCTTGATCGTCATGCCGTTCATGATGCCGCCTCGGCATCGGCTGGCGCGTTCTCGTTCACGTAGGTCGAGGTGAAGTACCCGGTGTCCACCGCGCACTTGGAGATGTGCGTCTCGTACTCGGCCCGCTTGAGGTAGATGCTCGGAGCCGGCGGCTCCTCCACCTGCGAGATCACGGCGGCGACGAGGGCATCGAGTTGCTCTTGGCTGAGGAGGCGGGAGGTGCTGAACTCGACGGTCAGCCGGTGCGGGTGCTTCACGACATCACCATCGTTGCGAGATCCGCCGCCGCCCACGACACGTCCTCGCCCGTGACGTCGTGGCAGGGCAGTGCCCTGAGGTTGGCATTGAAGTACTTGCCCGCGCTCTCGGCGAGGACAAGCCCGATCCACCACGACGACTTGACCTGCGGGTAGAAGTAGGTCTTGCCCGACTTGAACACGATGAACAGGTCGCCCTCGTCGTGCCCGCACTTGTCGCCCGGATTCTTGGGTTCGGGGTGCGGCGTGAAGATGCTGGATGCCAGCACCTCGCTGTCGTACTTGGTGACGAAGTACCTGTGGTATGCGCGGGTCTCTGTTCTCATACCGTAAGTGTACGGGCTGGAATCGTTCGGCGCGTCCGCGCCGACGGATGACGGCCCGTACTATGTACGCAGGAGGAAACATGAGCAAATCAAATAAGCGCCTCTTCGCCGCAGTCTGGCTGAAGGACGACGGAAAACTTTCCGGGTACTGCGATGAAACAGTCGTCGTATTCCCGTTCTTGGCCGATGCCTGCGGCCTCTGCGAGGAGTGGGCGAGCACCGAGGCCGACCAGTCGGTCCGGATTTTCGTCGCCGAGGCGGCCAACAACGACGGCGACTACGGCAACGTGCTGCTGGCCTACCGCAACGACGGCGACGGCGAGTGGCGATACGACTCCACTGCGAGCGTCCTGTGATCACCGGTACGCCCTACGCGGCCAGCCGTGACGGAGTGGAGATAACGGTCCACCTGATAGTCGGCGAGATGAGCACGTCGGTGAGGTTCGCCTGCGGCAGCAGTGCCGAGGCTGCCGAGAGCATCGAGATGTGGAAGTCGCTCATTCACGTCGCCATCCACGATCCGGCGAACGACGAGGACACCACGGAACTCGGCCTCGATGACGAGGTGGAAGTCTGACCGAGCCGCCGTACGAGGAGGACCCGGCGTTCCTCTGCGTCGACTGCGGCGTTCACACCGGACTGATCGACGAGTACTACATGGTCAATGACGAAGTGTGGGCCGCGGCCGGGATGAGCGACGAGCCGGATTCCGGGATGCTCTGCATCTCGTGCCTAGAGCAACGCCTGGGCCGCGCGCTGGTCGCCTCCGACTTCCCGGACATACCGATCAACCGAGGGTCGTTCCCCCTGTCGCCGCTGCTGGAATCCCGCATCGCCGGCTAGGCCGAGAACAGCTCGCTCTGCGAATCGTTCTTGGGCTTCGCCTCGGCGCACACCTTGTGGGCGAACCTCCACGTGCGATCCGTCTGGCGCAGCACCTTCCCCTTGACGACCCAACCCGTGACCTCCTCGGCGACGGAATCGTGGTTCGGATCGACCGGGTAGCCGCAGAAGACGCATTTGTAGTGCTCGTACACGGCGAGCATCTTAGTCAGTAGATGCTGACCACTTCGTCTTCGTCGAACTCGTGGCGAACGCGGCGATCATCGTCGTCCCTCGCCTCGACGATGACCGAACCCTTCAGGTCGCGCCCGTAAGCGAGAAGTTCCATCGTCCTCTGCTCGATACGGGCAGGGAGGTGCGACACGAACAGCACGGTCACGAGATCCCTGCCGATGTTCACCTTGTCGCCGGCACGAAGATCCCGTGCGGCCCTGACGAACCGAGGGCGAGCTATTCCTACGGGCATGTCGGTCATCGGTAGAACTCGTCCTTCACCTCGCGAACGAACGAAATGGCATCGTCGGCGGTCTCCCTGTACCCGTTGAGTTGCGACTTGGCGACCTTGAAGGCGGCCCAGCCACCCAGCACGACGAGTGCGAGGATGACGCGACCCCAGCCGATAAGTCCGAGGACCTTGAAGACGAACCCGAAAATGAATCCGGGCGCGAAAAGGGCGACGAGGACAGCCGATGCGACGGGGTGCGACTTGACCCAGCCGACGACGTTGCTGAAAGTGTTTCTCATACTCAAGACCTTACGGCATCGGAATCGGTCGGCGCGTCCTGAACCTTCCAACTGTTGACGCCCCAGCACCAGCCGTAGTTCATGACTGCGTATCGGATCACGCCATCCACGACCACCGTTGGCATCTCCACTGTCTCGCCATCCTCGGCATAGAAGTAGGAGACGACACCCTTCCCGTTCGGATGCCAGTTGGGCCTGACGATGAGTTCGTCGGTCACCTCGTCGGCACTTCCTGAGTTCTGCTCCTTGACGAGCCGTGCAATCTCTCGCACGACATCAAGGGTGAACAACGGGTTGGCGAACCCGTTCCAAGTGTCTGACGGGTCGTGGATGCCGTAGAAGTCGCCTTCGCCAGCAAGGTTGAATGTCGCCTCTTGGTAGTTGGTCATGGATTCAGTATGGGGGGTCGCAATCGTTCGGCGCGATCGGCGAACACACGTTCGCCCGGGTCGGATCCAGCACTTGTACTAGAGCTGGGGCCGAGAGTTCGCTCATGTCCTCGCCCTGCTCCCTCTTCCATTGCCAGCGAGGGTCAAGCGGCCCGCAAAGTCGCAACCCGCGTCGATCTCGTTTCTCGTCGTCGTAAGCCTCCCGAATGGAGAACTCGCCCATGTCCAGCGACAGGCGAGCAACCCGTCTTTCCAGATCGACGTTTCGCATCGTGCCACGAACGTCGAGTTGAGCGAACAGGGTGTACGGCAGGCCGGATTGCTCACGGGTGATGAGTATGTCCATGTCGGTGGCGCTCTCGGCATGGTTGTGGGCGAGCAATACCTCGCACAACCCCTCGTCGGAGTCTGCCCTCACGACGAGGACATGGAGGTTTCTCTGGCCGTCAGGGTGCGAGGCGAGCCACACCTCACCAGATCGAACTTCCGTATCGCCATCGGTTCCGGCGACGGTGCTAGGCGGGAGCGAATCCCTTGTTCGCTCGATGAGTTTCAGTATCGCTTCGGGAATCTTCGTGGTCACTTCGTTCTCCTCCTTCACCAATACAGATGTTCGCAGCGAGCGAATGTGTAAAGTCTTTCTTGGTGACCTGCGTCACTCAGGGCAAGTCTCGTAGACGTACTCGTTGCCGTTGGACATCGATACGAGTTTCAGCTCGCACTCGTCGCTCGTCGGCAGGTAGATCACCCGACCGGGCATCAGCGTCGGGCCGTAGAACTCGACCACGTCGGCCCTGACCACCTCGAGGTTGCCCTCGCAGTGATCCTCTATGTACCCCCAGTAGTCGTCGCCCGGCTTGGCCTGTATGGCGACCTTCTCGCACTCGTAGGACTCCGAGTTGCGCATGTTCTGGATCCCGAGCAGCACGGCGACACCGATGGCGATGCCGGCGGCGAGCTGAACGGACTTCCTGTGCCTCATCGTTGCCAGCCCGCGTAGAGGGGTTGGGACCTGAGTAGTTTCAGCAGGCTGACCGCCATGCCGTAGTTCATCTCGTACCGGTAGTTGGCGTAGTCGTTGGCGATGCTGAGCATCGCTGCCGTGACGTTCGAGCAGTCGCGCGAGGCCATGAGCCTGCCGACCTCTCGCCTCATCGCATCGTGGTCCATACTCTCAGGATACGAGGTAGGAATCGACGAGCGCATCGATCTCGGACTGCTCGCTCGCCAGACAGAAGATGTGGGTGTCGTCGTCGGGATTGGTCGCCGTGATGGACACCTCGGTCACCGTTCCGTCGCCCTCTATCGGGCCGTGGGACTTGACCATGAGCAGCACCCACTCGACGGCATCGCGCAGGTTTTCCGTCTCGTACCGCGCGACCGTCTCGTACCTGTCCTCGCTATGCCAGCGAGTTGCGAGCGCCACGAACCCGTCGTCGATCATTTGACCGACATCTTTTCCGTGAGTCGCTTGGTGAACTCTAGGTGGTCGGCCATTACGACGGCACGGAGGTCGAAGGCGGCGACGGTCACGAGCAGCACGAAGTGCAACACGAGACAGCCGAGCGCCCACGCCCATGCCCACAGGAGCGTCGGCATGAGTACGACACCGATGCCGACCAACACGGCGTTGGCCACCGATAGGCCGACTATGTGGGTGATGAATCTGTCCTTCATGGTTTCAGTATGCCTCCCCCCAATCGTTCGGCGCGCTAGGCGACCTTGTTGAGAACCGGAATAACGGTGTCGGCGAACACGTAGTCCTTGCCGTCCTGCTCGCACTTGGCGACGATCCTGTTCTTGCCGCGCGAGCGGACGCCCGAGAACACGAACTTGCGACCGCGCGAATCGAACTTCGTGCCGAGTTTCGCCGTGAGTTTCAGGCTCTCGCCGTTCACGAAGCCGTAGTGGCCGTATCGCTGGTAGAGGGTCGCCTCTGCCGAGTTCAGGTTCACGCCGCCGTCGCCGAGGTTGGTGGTGACTGCCGTGATCTTGATGGAGTAGGTGTCGCCGTAGGTGGACGACTGCTTCGAGAGCGTCATCCCGTGCTTGGCGAGGATCGGAAGTATGGCGGCCTGAATCTCGGCCGACACTTTCCTGCAGAGTTCCTTGTCCACTAGGTTTTCCATGTGCCCTCCTTCGGGTACGGATTCATTGTGCGAGACCGGAATCGGTCGGCGCGCTTAGCCGACCTGCATCAACTTGCCACAGTGCCCACAGTAGTAGGCGTCGCCGAGGATCGAGTCCGGGTCGTAGTCGTGCTCCCAATCGTCAATCGGGTGTTCGCACTGCTCCTCTTTGAGTTCGGCGATTTTGTCGAACACGTAGGTCCTGACCACATCCTCTTTGAGGTCGGCGAGTCTGTTGCCTGCCATCAGATCACGTGCCACTGGTCTTGGCCCTCGATGAGTTTGAGGCAACTGCCGTTGTCCCACTTCACGGAGATGTTGAGGTCGCCCCACGGGTCCTCGCGCTCGGCGACGACAGTTCCCTCGTCGCCCTTGCGCAGGTCGGTGTGCGGGTCGCTCGTCGAGTAGAGTCGGATTCGGTACGGGGTGAAGGTGGTGCTTTCCATACCATAAGTGTACGGGTAGGAATCTGTCGGCGCGTCCGGCGAACACACGTTCGGGCGCGCCGAGCGATGACGGGCAGACATACTGAAGGTATGAGCAACACACTTGACCACAGCACCTACCAGCACGGGGCGGTCGCCGTATGGCGACTCCTCGCCACCAGCGACGGCACTCGTGGCCGTTCGGGTGGACACAAGCAATACATCGTCAGGATCGAACTCCGAGCGAACGGGAACTTCCTCGTCAAGAAGTTCTGGGGCAAGGCCGACGGGCAGGCACTCTCCGAACTCACCTCGTCGGTGGTCGGCGAGTACGACAACTACTTGAGCGCCCAGCGATGGGCGTACGATGTCGTTCGTGGAAAACTCGACAAGCAGTATTGGCACGACTACTCCAAGCAAGTAGAGTTGGTCTAGCCGTGACCATCACCGTCGCCCAATGGCAGGAACACTTCCTCGACCCGTTGCTCGCCGTCGTCGCCGGCAATGAGGCGGATCCCGACGGGGAACTCGAGTCCGGGTTGGCGGGGTTCACCCTCGACGGCATCCTCGCCGTGAAGGAGATCGACGGGCAGGAGGCGACCGATTGGGATTGCGTGGAGATGATCCACCGACTCATCGAGGCGGCCCGACTCGCCTCGCTCAAGCTCGAACGCGTCGACGGATGACGGACCGGCATACTGTGACTATGGAAAAACGAAAGCTCGTTGACGTCAGGTTCGAGATTCCCAGCGATTGGGATGCCGATGACTTCATTGCGGTCCTGATGGGCTGCTATGACGACATGGAGGGCAGGGAGAACGCCGAGCAGGTCGGGTTGGTCCTACTGAACACGGAATCAAAATGGGTCTGAAAGACGCAACGAACGCCGTCAGACGATTCGTCTACGTCGCCCTATGGGCGGTGTCCGTATGGGCAGACGGGGCCTCCATGCGGCTTCTCGGGCGTCTAGCCAAAACCGACGAGGCATTCCGGACGGGCAAGTACAAGGGCGAGCTCGAAGCGCGACTACGACTCCGGGTTGGCAAATGAAGGTTGAGTGCATAGTCTCCACGCTCGTCGTCGTGGACGTCCCGGACGGCTACGAGAGCGATGCCGTCGTCGAGGCGCTGGCCAAGAACGATTTCTTCGGGCATGTCGCCGACCTGAACCCCGACAAGCTTCACGTCGAGATACTCGAGCCGGCGGAATAAGTTGACCGCCCGGCGCGCCGAGGGATTCCGGCCCCGCACTATCTAGGTATGGCAAACGGCTACCTCGTCCTCACCGACGGCAACATAACCAAGCACCAGCAACCCGCTATGTCCGAGGTCGGCGAACTTATCGGCGCCCGCACGGGCCTGTTCGACGTCGTCTACGGCGAGGTGAACGGCAAGGCCTTCCTTATCTGGGTGGACGACACGGGCCTTATCGACGGGCGACCCATAAACCCGTTCGCGACCCTCGTGGCAGGGCGACCCCTGTTCGGCGACGTGTTTATCACGGGCGACGAGGACGACGAGGGCGAGGTCGTGGACCTCGACTTTGAGAGTTTTGACGAGTGGCTCGGCACACGGCTGTTTGAGGCCCTGACGAGCGACGAATAGTGGTACTCTCGTAGCAGATGCTCAACGAGCAAAATTTTCGCCCTTCCACGTCGCTGCTCGAGTCCGGGTACACCGTTCAGGTGGAGCTCGGCGATCTCGTCCAGGACAAGCAGGTATGGCACGATCAGGCGTTGCGCGTGACCGTCACCTTGCCGGGTGGCGGAGTCGAGTGGAAGATATTCCGCGGGTCAAAGTCCAGAATCCAGGCCGGCGAATGGCTTGGGGGCCTGACGTCCGGCGCCATCCGGTCGCTCTGATGCTCGTCTTCGATTTCTTCGCCGGGACGAAGTCCTCGACCCAGGCCTTCCGCGACGCGGGCCACACCGTCGTCACGTTCGAGCTCGACCCGGCGTTCGAGCCGGATCACGCGGTCGACGTGATGGATCTCGACGGCGCGCGGCTCTTCGACGAGTACGGCAGTCCCGATTTCATCTGGGCGTCGCCCCCGTGCACGGCTTTCAGCGTCGCGTCGATGGGCCACCACTGGGCGACCGGCGGGCTGCACCCGACCCCCAAGACCGAGGCCGCCACGTACAACCAGAAGCTCGTGTGGAAGGCCCGGCAACTGGTCGAGCAACTCGAGCCGACGTACGGCTTCCTGATCGAGAACCCGCGCGGGATGCTCCGGAAGCTCCCTCCGGTCGAGGGCCTGCAGCGCCGGACCGTGACGTACTGCCAGTACGGGGACACCCGGATGAAGCCGACGGATCTGTGGGGATGGGTCGCCGGGTGGGATCCGAGGCCGCCGTGCAAGAACGGGGACAAATGCCATACGCCGGCTCCCCGCGGCTCCCGGACGGGGACGCAGGGCATAGCCGGCGCGAAGGATCGTTCCAGAGTCCCGTACGCGCTCGGCGAGGAGATACTCCTTGCCATCGAGAGCTGTCGCGTGCAGTTCCACTACGACTCGACGGGAGTGATCCCGTTCCCCAGCCGCCCGGCGAAGGTTTAGGTGCCGGGCCCCGCAGGTCGCCCATCGACCGTGGCGGAGAAGCGCCTCACGCCAAGAAGGAGATGTCGAGGGTGAACTCGAGACCCGGCGACACCAATCCTACAACACCGGAGGCCCCTCGCGGGGACGTCACTTGTTCGACAGCCAGAAGAAGTAGACGATGAACCCCAGGGCGAAAACGAACATCAACTGCCAGGCAGTCACTTGCGGGTCTTGGCCCTCACCATGTCCACGGGCTTGACGCCGAGCGCCCCGCAGATGCGGAAGAACGTGTCCATCGACGGCGAGAAGTGGTTGTTCTCGATCCGGTTGATCGTCTTGCGGTCCAGGCCCGCCTTGATGGCGAGCGCGTCCTGGGACAGCTCGCGCTTCTTGCGCGCCCTCAGAAGGTTGCTCGAGACGTCGTAGGCGAAGCGCTCGGATGCCTTGGTTGTCTTGTTTCTCATGTTTCTCCTTATTTGGTGAGGTACTCGCGCACCTCGTTGGTTTCGGTATCGAGTATGACGACATCATCGTATCCGTTGAGCCGCATTGACTGCGATAGCAGGACTGCCCCGCCCCAGGTCAGTAGGTGATCGTTCACCTCTGAACCTCCGACGTAGACGGTGTATCTGCGATCCACCTTGTCCATCCTATGCCTCGAACTCGTTGAGCATACTAGCGCCCGTTCCGGTGCTCCACACTTGGGCCGAGACAATAGTTCCCCTCGCCGTCTCCGACCCGAGGAAGGCGTTGGCGACCCTCTCGGCCTCGGATTCCGAGCCGAAGGACATCAGCTTCTCCTCTGCGGTGCCGTCCGGCAGGGCGACGGCGAACCTCACCTCGAACATCATCCGAGCGTGATGCCCCTCTGGGCGTTCAGCACCTCGGTCACGAAGTCGAAGAGTTCGAGCGAACTCACCTCGTCGCCGGGGGCGAACTTCAGTTGGAATGCGTCGAGCACCTTGCCCGCGTCGACCTTGCTGTCGGCGTCGATGACCCGGTACTTGAACGAGTGCTTCTTGATGGTGGTCATCGTTTCCCCCTACGCCGACAACTTGACGAAGGTGTGCGACGGACGGACGATGGTGGCGACTGCCGAGCCGATGGAATCGCTGGCGAGCACCTTGCGAATGGTGGCGACGGTGACGGCGTAGTAGGCGTACGTCCCCCCGTTGGCGAAGGTCACGACGAGGGTCCCCGTCTTTTCGGCATCGTCGTAGCGAGCCTCGACTGCCTCGTATCGGAGCGACTTGATGGCCGCCGAGTTGATGTCGGTGATGTTGATGTTCACTTTGCCTCCTCTGGCTTGGTGGTGATAACAGTATGAAGGGTCGGAATCGTTCGGCGCGTCACCGTGTCCGGGACGGGTGACGGCGACGGGCGAGCTCGCGCCCGTCCTGATCGCTCGTCTCCTTGATCAGGAGGGCGAAGGTGGCCGAGAAGGCGGCGATGGCGACGGCTAGGACGATGTTCATTCGTAGTCCTCGTCCTCGTAGTCCTCGTCGAGATCCTTGTCCACCTCGAACCATCGCATGACGGTCATGAGGAGGTGGTCGTAGTTGCCCGAGGTCGCTTCGGCGTGGAATGCCTCCCACTCGGAGTCGGGCAGGTCTGCACGTCGCATGATCCGCTTGACGCGGCCGAGGATCGAGAAGGCGTTGCCGTCCTCTCCCACCATCGGGATGTTGATGTCCGGGTACTTGACGGTCACGGTCATACGCGCTCGGTCCAGACGATGAACGCGGTGCCGAGGGCGTAGAAGGCGATCCAGAAGATGAGGTTCATACTCTGATACTACGCCGCCGTCATCGCTGGGCGCGCCTTCTTGGGCTTGGCCTTCTTGGGCTTGGCAGGCTGGACCTCGCAGATCACTCGCTTGCCGTCGCACCCGAATCTGGCGAAGCACTTCTTCGAGGTGTGGACTCCGAGGTAGTGGGTGCCGCAGGTGTCGCACTCTGTCCACTTGAGGGCGCGGCCCGTGTCCTTTTCGGTCAGCTTCGTGCAGTTGTCGCAGTAGGCATCCGTCGCATCCGCTTGGCAGACGCGGCAGACGAGCTTCGAGCCGGGGAAGGCGGCGAGCAGGTCGGTGATCTCCATACCATGAGTGTGTAGCCCCGCCATCGTTCGGCGCGCTTGCGATCCCTGCAAGACGGCGCGCCGAGGGATTCCACCCCGTACACTCATGGTATGACCACGACCACCAAGACCTACTTCGCCATGTTCACCGACGAGGGCAACGCCGAGGTCGCTCGACTTGTCGGGCAGATGCTCACCGAGTGGGTGATCGTCGCCGACAGCGTCGGCAAGGCCGTCCACATTTGGGAGCGATACGTCGAGAGCGAGCACCCCGACTTCTGCGAGAAGCACAGGGAATACTCCGACACGGCGGTCCGTGAAGAGGTGTACGACTACCTCACGGTTCGCCTCGCGCAAAAGTTCACCAACCTCGACAAGTCCGGCCCGCTCACCGACGCGCCGACGGATGACGAGGGGGCATACTGAACCCATGAACACGCTCACCATGTCCGGGGCCATCGCCGCCTCGAACGAACAGACCGCCCCGGAATACCGGCTGGTATGCCCAGGCCTCACGATCAACGTGCACGGCGACGACATCACCATCCTCGACTGCGAGAAGCGCAGCGAGCGAGTGATCGGCGACTCCTATGCGTCGTGGATCGTGCTGATCGAGCGCGATGCCGCCAAGCACCGCGACCCGTTCGTGGTGTGGGGACTGATCGCCACCTCGAACGGGTGGCAGTTGCAGCATGGGACGTACTGCCAGACCCTCGAGGAGGGACGCAAGGCGTTCGGCCAACGCTGACGCGCCGACGGATTCCGGTCCGATACATTCGACATACCAACGCCTGAGGAGGCACACATGGGAGACAGATACTGCGTCGGGTTCACGGGCTTCGACGAAACAGACAACGCGGAGCGAAGGGTGTGGCTCTACTCGCATTGGGGCGGCTCCGACCGTCACGGCGAGATCGGGCGAGCGATTGAGGCCGCGCGCCCTCGCTGGCAAGACCCGACGTACGCCACCCGCATCGCCATCTCCAACATCGTCGGCGACGGCTGGAAGGAAGAGACGGGCTTCGGCATCGAGGCTGGACCGCGTTGCCTCACGCATGTCGAGTACGGCGCATTCCTAGTGAACTGGTCCGACAAGACCGTCACGGAGTTCGACTACATGCGACACGGCGAGGATGAAGACTCGCTGGGGTCGGTGGTCGCCGTGTGGTCACTCGACGACTTCGCGAGCATTCCGACCGGGGCGGGGAGCATCTAGTGGGCGCTGACCTCATCGTGTCGATCAACGAACTGAAACTCACGCGCGAGCAGGCCGAGGCGAACGCCAAGCGCATCGCCGCCGGTCCACTCGATAGCGTCCTGATCGACCTCGTCGACATTGCCGCCGTCGGCCGCTTCGTCGATGTCGACGCCGAAAACCCGACCGACGAGGATCGGGCGGCAATCGAGGCGTACCTGAAGGACTGCATCGCCACCGTGTTCGCCTACGCCGAGCGCCGTGACTGTTCGTACTTCGTGATCGACGACGACCGACTATTCGCCATCACCGCTGGCATGTCGTGGGGCGAAGAGCCGACCGACGCATACGAGGCGTACAACGTGTGCGAGATTCTGTCCCTCACCGAGAGGGAGTGGCCGTGGAAGGATCACGAGGAGACCCCAGGGACCTAGCCGGCATCGCCACAGTGGTATCATCGGACGATGGCGAAGAGAGGACCAGAGACGCAGGCGGTCAAGCTGACCTACGACGAGCTGGAGACCGCGCTGATCGCGCTCGCCATACGGCAGGAGGAGCTCAGGGAGACGCGGTCGCGCGAGGCCGGCAACGAGCTCGAGATGATCTGGCACGTGAGCGACAAGATGGACATCGCGCAACGACGGCTCGAGTCGAGGATGACCGACCAGCTCGAGGGCTGGCTCGCGTCACTCGAGGGGCCGAGGCGGGGTGCCCGGCGACGCCCGGCGAGGCCCGAACGGGACTCCGGCGAGGCCGCGCGCGAGCCGCTGATGACCAGGCTCTCGAGGCTGCTGCGCCTCTGATCCCCTTACCTAATGACGGTGGTGGATGAAGTCCGAGAGGACGCGCCTGATCAGATCGATCACCTTGATGTCCAGCTCGTCGGCCTTGAAGACCAGCTCGTCGTAGAGTTCCTCTGAGATCCGGATGTTGAAGGACCTGGTCGGCACCTTGCGCACCTCGTCGAGGCGCGGCACTCAGATCACTTCCTTCGCGTTGAGCCTGTCGGCGTGCTCGCGCATCTTGACGTACTTGCGGTAGCGCGCCTTCGCGTCGACGGCGCTCTTGGCCGCCTTGTTCGCGCGCCTGCTGCGCTCCTTGGCCGCCTCAGCGGCATCGGCCGCCCTCTGCATCACGCCCTCGCGCTTGGTCGCCTGCTGAGAGACGTGGGCCTTGCGCCACTTGACCATCTCCCGGACGTTGTAGACGAAGCTGAGGCCGCCGACCCTGCCGCCGACTATGGCGACGGGCCTCGGTGCCGGCACCTTGCTCGTGCGGAGCGCGTTGTTGAGGCGCATCACCTTCGTCGCGGGGTTGCCGTGCATGAGGTTGCCAGCCATCTCGCCCAGCGTCGCCGTGCCCTTCGGGTGATCTCCGTATTGGTACACGGGCCACATCTCGAAGTTGGATAGTTTCTTTTTCATCGTGATCCCTCCTTTGGGATAAGTTGATGGTATCGCCGGTTCCGGGTTTTCGCAACCCCTACCACGAGGAGTGGTACTCGAACTCCCACTCGTCGGGCATGGCGAGGGCTCGGTCCACGATCTCTACCGTCTCCCTGAGGCCGGCGAGGTACCATTCGTCGTATTCCGTGGAGCCGAAGAAGAACCCCTCTTGGGTCGGCAACATGTCGTCGGCGGACTTCGGGTCGCCGATGACGTGCTCGCACAGTTCCTTCAGTTCCCTCAGTTGATCCCGCGAGACGTAGGAGGTGCGGCAGTCGTCCTCGCCGCCCTGCACGGTGTCCACGAACCACTTGTGGATCGCGTTCTCCTTGCGCCAATAGCCGACGCTGACTTCGAGGTAGATGTGCGGCAGTTCCTGAACGTCGAGGACCGTCGCGACCCCGGAAGCCTGCTTGAGGCGGGCGTACTCCTCTTTGGTGTCGTTCGGGCGCCAATCGGCGTTCGAGTGGAATTTCTTGGCTGATAGGTACATGTCCAATCCCATTGCGTATCGCTCCTTGTCAGTAGTTGTTATTGAGATAGTAGGGGGCGGTCATCGCTCGGCGCGCTATTCCTCGTCCTGATCATCGCCAGCGAACTGAGACACGAGCTGAACGAAGCCAGCGTTCGGGTCGGCCTCGTTGCTCCAGACCGCATTGATGAAGCGCAGCGAGCAAGAGGAGTCCCACCAGCCGTCGATGATCTCGTCGAGCTCGTCGGGCGACTTGCCGCCAGCCGTGAAGCGGCCCTCGACGACGTCGGGTGCGTAGTTCTCCCGGAAGAAGTTGGCCTGGGCCTCGTCCATCGCGAGGTAGATCTTGTGGCAAGTATCCCACGCGATGAGGACCGCGTCCTCGAGGTACTCGGTGACGGCGGCGAAGCCCTCCGTCAAGTTGTCGGGGTCGTGGGGTGCGTAGTCGCTCTGCGTCTTGGTCATACCTCAGTATCACCCGTCGTCATCTCTCGGCGCGCCTCGTGGTCGGCGACGGTGAGCATCACCGCCCGATCAAGGTCGTTGCATAGGTCGGCGATCTCGTCGTCGGTCCAGCCCTCGACCATCTCGGCGACCACCGCGGATCGCCAGATCGGATCCCGCTCGTCGCCGCTCATGATTCCAGCCCCGCCACCACGTTGCTGATGGTGAATTCCGGTCGCACGAAGTTGCCGTCCTCGTCGGGGACGTGCGGATCCTCGACCTGGGCGCATAGGGCGTTCTCGAGGGCGTCGATCTCGCTCGCCTTGAGTATGCGGCTCGCCGTGAATGCGACCCGGAAGGCGTAGGGGATCTGCTCGTCGGATTCGTCCGTCTTGCCGAGGTCGCCCTCGAAGATCGCCTTGAGCAACTTCCTCTGCTGCTCTGGGGTCAATTTCTCCAGCGCCTCGTCAATGCCACCGCGCAACGCGCCAGCGGCGAGGTCGTCGCCGTTGATGAGGTCGTCGGGCGACCCGTAGAAGACGTCGGCACGCCCGTGAAATTCCTCGTACATGAGCATCTGTACCTGCTCGAAAATGTCCTCGCCCGATAGTTCCGGGTCGGAGATGCTGAAGGTGAAGGTGACTTGTTTTTCCATACCGTCAGTATGCGGGACCGTCATTGCTCGGCGCGCTCGCTCGGGCGCTCCAGCACGTATGGGAATCCCTCGAGGGACGGGTGCTTGGCGACCTCGTAGACGCCGGACGCCTCGTAGAAGGCCTCGGTGGCTGCCTCGTCGTCGTAGTTGCCGATCTGGGCAACGAGTTCGCCGAGGTGCATGACCATCGCGACGTAGGTCTTGGCATGAACCCCGTCGGCCAGATCGTAGTTGATGCGCGTCATCAGGTCGAACGCCAGCTCGCGCATGTGGCTCGCGAGGGCGTTGCTGCTGATCGCAACCGATCCGGGTTTGTTGGTGGTAATCAAGGTTCCTCCTTGTGGGTTGGTCCCATAAGTATGCGGCACCGCCATCGGTCGGCGCGCCAGCGAACGCGCGTTCGCCCGACGCGCTGAGCGATTGCGGGTCCCCATACTTACGGTCGGAGGTAACAATGAACATCAACATCACCGAGATCAACTCGGCAGCAATAGCTTCGTTGCGATACGAGGCGGTTGGCGCCCGGTACGACGACCTAGACAAGGTCGGCACCCTGGTCGTCACCTTCAAGTCCGGCGGCACCTACGCATACCACTCGGTGTCGGTCGCCACGATTCGAGAGGTGCTCGCAAGCGCCTCGATCGGCTCGGCCATCGCCAAGGTCGTGCGGCCCTCGCACGAATTCACCAAGATCGGGGCCGACGCGCCGACGGATTCCAAGGTCGTACTCTAAGACCATGAACCCGACACTCACCGCACCAGCACCAGACATCACCAACAAGACCCTCCGATTCATCGGATACGTGGGGGTGGATTCCGGGCAGGTAATGATCACCGACCCGTGCTACCTCAGCGATTGGAAGGCCGACGAGTTCACGGATCGAGGCACTCGCCTCGACTACTCATACTCGGGAGCCTGCAACGCGACCCTCGGCGAGAACGGCGGCAACTCCATCGGATCTGGCACTCAAGGCGTCGCCTCACGGACCGCCTACGGCGACGGGTGCTACCCCGTCTACCAGATCCTCTGCGCCAACGGCACCACCGTCGAGGGACTGTTCGTGGACTTCAACGGCATCGTTGAGGGCGAGGACGAGGACTCCGAGTGGGGCGAGGACGACGAATGAACCTCAACAAGATGAAGCGCGGCACGATCGTGCTGATCAACGGCGAGCCTTGCGGCCTCACCGGCAAGCCCAAGAGGGCCATCGACGGCACCTGGATCGTGTTCCACCAGAACCTCGCCACCGGCGAGAACTCCTACGTCTACCTCACCGATGCCGAGCTCGCCGACGCAGCGGCGACGTCGAAGTGACGCGCCGAGCGATGACGACCCCCGATACTGTCCCCATGACCACTACAGACACCTCATTCGGATTAGTGCTCGCTTGCGTGAGCAACGGCAAGCGTCTCGAAGTGATGGAGAGCGCGGATCACCGACTCAAGGTGGTGCTGCGCGACCACTACACGGGCAAGCTCATCGCGAGCAAGACGTTCCGGGACTGCGAGACGCAGCACCACGACAGTGAGCGCTGGCTCAGCGACAAGGTCGGCTGGCCCAACGACTTCGCCGGACTCCTCTCCGAGAGATCGTGGGACCGCGTATGAGCGCGAGCTTCACCGTTCAGTTCGTCGGCGACTACTTCACGCTGCAGACGCACGTCGAGGCCGACGACGATGAGCAAGCGATCGACGTCGCCGTCAAGCAGATCCTCGATCACTACGGCTGGGACCTCAGCGGCTTCAATGCCGAGGCCGAACCGGAGTACGACTCGTTCAGTATTGACGGTGGCGCATGACCGAGACCAGGTGGTGCGACCAGGGCTGCGGGTACAAGCTGCCGCCGGAGTACGCACCCAACGAGACGACCTGCGGCGCGTGCCTCAACGAGTTCGGCAACGAGTCGGCATGCTCCAACTGCGGCGACGAGTGGGCCGAGCTCGACGATCACAATCTGTGTCCTGAGTGCGCAATAGCCAAGGAGACGACATGAACCTGACCAAGCCGGACGGATCCCCCGCCCCCAGGTACCTGAGGGTTACCCGGACGTGGACCTACAACGTGGACGAGGCGGCCGAGTCTCTGGCCGAGTTCGTGGACGGGCCGATCTCGTGGGACGACGTGTACCAGCTGATACTTAGCTGGATCCCCGACGACGTGCGCCAGCCGGTCGGCGAGAACCTGCCTGCCATCGAGGAAGTCAATAATGTGACGGAAGTCACCTCACAGAAACCGGACGATCGTGCGTAGAGGTGGGGAGGACAACGCGCTGAGCGATGACGCCCGGCCATACTCGCAAAACCGAATGACGGTGGAGGATGACACTTCCCCCGATAGCATAAAGTCAGAAACCAAGACCATAGGAGGGTCTAGATGAACACCACCAATCCCAAGGAAATAGAGCTCCCCTTCGAGCGAATCGCGAAAGAACCCACTGCGGTTTTCGTGGACATCACGCCGAAAATCGCGCAAGCGTTGCTGGAGTTCAACACCAACAACCGCAACCTGCGCCGCCACCAGGTCGCCCTGCTCGCCGAAGAGATGAGCCGCAAGCAATGGCTCTCGACTGGCGAGGCGATCCGCTTCGACGTGGACGGAACCCTGCTCGACGGCCAGCACCGTCTCGAGGGTTGCGTCATGGCGAAGACGACGCTCAAGAACCAGCTCGTCGTCACCGGACTGTCGCGCAAGGCGTTCGCCGTGATCGACACAGGGATGAAGCGCACGCCCAAGGACACGCTCAGCATCGCTGGCATAGCCAACGGCTCGGCGATAGCCCCGGTGGTCCGACTGCTCTCGGTGATCGAGGCAGGGATGGATCCGTACAACCCGCACGCGATGCGCCTCGTCACTCGGCAGGACATCCTGAGGTTCGCCCAGGAGAACATGACCGAAATGGATTGGGCGGTTCGCCTGTCGCGCCCTGTGTACGCATCGACCAAGCTCGGCAACCAAACAGCGCTCATCACGCTGGCGTTGCGCGCGCTCCGCGTCGGCCACGAGCGCGAGCGGATCGAGGAGTTCTTCGCATCGCTCGCCACAGGCGAGAGGCTCGCGGCGACGTCGCCGATCCTCTCGCTTCGCACGTGGCTGATCAAGAACGGCAAGGACCTCGGCGCGCACACCGGGGTTGCGGCGACGCACTACTGCAACTACGTCACCGCGTTCAACGCGTGGGTGTCGGGCAAGGTCGTCCGTCGCCACTCGTCCATGACGCGAGAGAACGGCACGCCAGAGGTCGTCAAGGCGTAACGCGCCGACCGATTGAGACCACCCACAATAGGGACCTAACGCCTAAGGAGGGCAAATGGGTTACTACGTCAACACAGAAGACATCAACGTCATCGTCCCCAAGGACATGCTCGAGGACGCCTACGAGGCGATCTGCGACCTGAACAAGCACGACGACCTGAAGCGGGGCGGCTCGCGCGGCCCCAAGGTCGAGAAGTTCTGGTTCTCGTGGATGCCGGAGGACATCCGGGCGGCCTGCCCGGACCTGCTCTCGGTCGTGCTGACCATCGGCTTCGAGGACAGCGAGTACGACAAGGACGGCAACCTCGTCCTCGGCCACTACAGCAACAAGACCGGGCAGGAGGACCTGCTCATCGACGCCATCGCGCCGTTCGTCCAGGAGGGCTCGTACGTCGTCTGGAAGGGCGAGGACGACACCTACTACAAGTGGGAGTTCAACGACGGCAAGATGCTCGTCATCCCCGGCGAGGTCGAGGTGACCTGGCACCATGAGTCGGCGTACACGGCGATGGACGAATGGAAGCGCACGGCCGAGATGATCGAGAGCCTGCGCGTCGGATACGAGATCGCCAAGGCCGACAACGAGAAGAAGGAGAAGTCCGATGCCTAACTGGTGCAGCAACAACATGGTCCTGCACGGACCGGAAGACCAGGTCCGGTCGATCCTCGACGCGGTTCGCCCGGTCGAGGGCAAGACGGACCGCGCGACGTTCACCAAGTTCATGCCCCAGCCAAGGGACGAACAGGGCGAGCTGATCGGATCGACGAGCTGGCAGTACGACACGTGGGGAACCAAGTGGGGCGACTGCGACACGGACATCTGCAGCGAGACTTACCTGAACGGCACCGGCACGGCGTCGGTCGGATACAGCACCGCCTGGGGGCCGATGAGCGGCCTCGTCAAGGAGATATCGCGGCAGCACCCCGGCGTGACGATCGACATCGAGTACGAGGAACCCGGGATGAACTTCTTCGGGATCGAACAGTACCTCGGCGGCGAGTGCGTCCACGAGCGGCACCACGAGTACGACTTCAACGCCGGCTCGATCACACTGCCGGACGGCTGGAGTTGCGCGTTCGACACCGACTGGGACGACGAGGACCAGGATCCGGCCGGCACCCTCAACGACGCGGTCTACGCCGCGATCGAGCACATGTGGGCCTCCAAGGCCCTGGGCGCGCCGAACGATTGCGGTGCCGCACACTGATAGAGCGATACCCCTACTACACCAACAAGGAGCGACATGACCACATCAACCACCAAGGCACTCCCTGAGTGCTGGCAGACAGTCGAGGAGTGCCTCAACGCAGGCATCGACCGACTCATCCTCTTCGGGCCTCCGGGGCTGGGCAAGACCTTCGCAGGACTCGCCTACGGCGACGTCCAGGCTGGGGCCTTCCGTCTCATCTGCACGGAGGACATGACCACCGCCGACGTCACGGGGTGCTTCATCCCGAACGAGAAGGGCACGTTCTCGTGGAACTACGGCTCGGCCCTCAAGGCCTGGCAGGGCGACGGCAAGAAGGGCGGCCGACTCGTCGTGGACGAGATCGACAAGGCAGGCGGCGACGTCGCTGCGACCTTGCTCGCCATGCTGGACACGCCTGAGTCGGCCTCGTGGACTCACCCGACAACGGGCGAGGTCGTCCGTCCTCTCGCTGGGTTCAGCGCGGTGATGACGACCAACCTCGAACAGATGGAGGAGTTGCCGACCGCGCTCGCCGACCGCTTCCCGGTCCGTGTGCGAATCAACGCACCTCACCCCGACGCCCTCAAGCGACTCTCGCCCGACCTGCACAAGTTCGCCATCCGTATGGCCGACGCGGGCGAGCGACGCATCTCGCTGCGAGCGTTCTACGACTTCGACCGACTTCGCACCGAACTTGGCGACAAGAAGGCCGCCGACATCATCTTCCGTGACCGTTCGGACGACCTGCTCGACGCGATCAAGGTGGACGGGGTGGCGTCATGACCAAGCGAGCACCGACCAAGCGAAAGAAGCGAGAAGAGCGCAAGCGCGCGCCCCAGCCGGAAATGCTGGGGCGACGCGACCACGAGCACGGCAAGTGGACGGTCGGCGACTCGCCGGCGACGCGAGGCTTGCCGCACACCGACCTGCACAACCGCAAGATGGTCGCGCCTCACGGCGAGGCCGAACTGGACCGAGTGATCCGCGGCCACGAGATGATGCACGCGAAAGTGTCGCCGACACCTGGCGAGATGATCTCGTGGATCTCGCGCGAGGTGGCCTCGCGCGAATCGCTGGTGGCGGTCGAGGAGGCTCGCGTCAACACTCTCTGCACTCGCGTCGGCATACCGGTGGACAAGCACTTGGCCGACGGCAGCGAGAAGAACGGCGGCAAGGCGCTGGCCGAGAAGATGGACGTCAGGACGCTCGTGCACGGCGCGGTCGGCACCGCAGGGACCGTCGGCGGCAAGGAGTTCGTCAAGGGAGTCCGTTCGGTGGACAAGGGCCTCGCCAAGGTCCTCGCCTCGATCCAGAAAGAGGTGATGAAGAACCTCAACATCGTTCACCAATCCGACCTTGCGGCAGTCGCCAACGGCGACCGACCGGGCGGCTTCGCGCACGTTGAGCGGATCGCCGAGTGGGTGGACCGACTCATCGAGGAGATGGAAAAAGAGCGCGACGAGCGCGACGAGGAGGACGAGCGCGACGAGGACGAGGGCGAGGGCGAGGGCGACGAGGACACCGACGAGGACACCGAACCTCGCGAGACCACGAAGAAGCCCGAACCCAAGCGCGAGACCAAGCGCGAACCAACCGATCCGACCAAGCGAGTGCGGCCCGACCGCACCTCCGTGCCGGCGTGGGGGAAACTGCGCGTCGGCCGAGTGCCGATGCCGGACTCGACGCGAGGCAACCTTGGCCGCAAGCGAGTCGCCAGCGACACGGGCAAGAACCCTCGTCGTATGCACCGCTACCTCACCGACCGCAAGGTCTTCGACCGTACCAGCAAGGGTATGGGCGGTGTCGTGCTGATCGACGCCAGCGGCTCCATGTCGTTCGGACACAACGACATCCGCGAGATCGTCGAGGCCGCGCCGGGTTGCACCGTCGCCATGTACACAGAGACGCGACGCGAGGACGAGAACGGCGCTCCCCTGCCGAACCTATGGGTGCTCGCCGAACGCGGCCGTATCTGCAAGGAGGACGCGATGCCCTCGTACCGCGCGGGCAACGTCGTGGACCTGCCGGCCCTGAAGTGGGCGGTGTCTCGCCGACAGCGCTCGACCGCACCCGTGCTATGGGTGAGCGACGGGGGCGTGACGGGCGAGGGCGACAACGGCCACGCCGCGCTGGGTCGTCAGGTCGCCAAGTACTGCAGGACCGAGCGAGTCATCACGGTCGCCGACGTCGCCCAAGCGAAGGCCGCGCTCGCGGTGCTTCGCGTCGGCGGCAAGGTGCAACACAAACTCCCCTACGGCCTGTCCGCAGGGTGATCATGGGTTCGTCGGCGGTACGGGTCGCTCCGCCGCCGGCGAGCTCGCCAACACAACGAGCGACGAGGAGAAGGACATGAGAGACGGAATCATCTACGTGAGGGACAACCAGCGCCGGTTCGAGGCGCGCGACGTCCTCAACTGGATACAGACAGAGCTCGCACCGGGGGACAGCATCACGCTGCCCGACCTGTGCCACATGATCGAGACGTGGGCCGACAAGACGGCGTTCGATCCCGAGTGGCCGGAGGAGGACGACGATGACGCTAGGTAGAGACCCGGGCGAAAGGTCGCGCGGCTGGGGAGCCCAGCGCTACGACAACGAGCGCATCGCCTACATCTGCTGCGACGACGTGGTGGACCTGTGCGAGCGCGTGGACGAGTACCTGTCGAACCCGTCGTGGAAGGTCCTCACGATCGACCGCACGCCGGCGGGCGAGTACTACGCATTCCTGACGCGGCACCGGGAGGACTAACCCTTGCCGTTCCGCAACCACATGCGCCAGGTGACCGCCATCAACCCGAGCGCCGCGCTCTCGCGCCACTCGAGCGTCCAGCCGATCGCGCCGGCGCCCTCGAGGATCCGGGCGCTG
>Ga0194133_10002135_pt1 | contig 31662 bp, 34 predicted proteins | sample TA2KigOf40mmetaG_FD_155448 | JGI IMG/M metagenome (GOLD analysis project Ga0194133, IMG submission 155448) | Freshwater microbial communities from Lake Tanganyika, Tanzania - TA2015055 Kigoma Offshore 40m | ecosystem: Environmental > Aquatic > Freshwater > Lake | place: Tanzania: Lake...
GTCGCAATTTGCGCTGCTATTGAGGCAGAAATTGCCGGCCTGGATGAGGCAGATAAAGTCGCGTTCCTCGCCGATTTAGGCATGGAAGAACCCGTGCTCGACCGTCTGATTCGCGCGGCTTTCAAACTTCTCGGCCTGCATACTTTCTTCACGGCTGGCGTGAAAGAAGTTCGTGCCTGGACCATTCATCAAGGCGACACGGCACCACAAGCCGCCGGCGTCATTCATACCGATTTCGAGCGCGGCTTCATCCGCGCGCAAACCATCGCGTTTGATGATTACATTGCCTGTAAAGGTGAACAAGGCGCGAAAGAGGTCGGCAAGATGCGCGCCGAGGGGAAAGAGTATGTGGTGAAGGACGGCGATGTGCTGAACTTCCTGTTTAACGTCTGACCGGTCATGACCCAATAGCAAGGCGGAGGTTTTTCGGAACCGACAGTCGTCGATACCGTAACGAGTGCCCATGATTTCGTCATTCAGGCACAATGAGGCACCTGGAAACATTTCCTAGCGCCAGCCTGACATGCACCCTAGCCGTTTTATTCGCCTAGCCTGCGCACTTTCGCTCAGTGCCACAGCGCTGGCCGTAGCGCTGAAGGTGCCCGCCAACGACGTCGTGCAGCATGCGGTCTATCTGCAGCCGATCGCTGGCTTGAACGATAACCAGACCCGCCAGTTTCGCGATGGCGAGAAGCTGTTCAATACACCCTGGCTGGCGATTCCGAACCAGCAGATTCCCAACTGGGACTACTCGATGTCGGCACCCGGCAATAGCGAGTGGGGCTTAGGCCCAACCTTCCTTGCGCAGAATTGTGTCCAGTGCCATATTCAGGCCGGGCGTGGGCATGCGTCCGATAGCGGACGTGGCCCGCTATTTCAGCAATTGGTACGACTATCCGTTCCCGGTGAGGACGCTCACGGCGGCCCTAACCCGGAGCCGGCCTACGGCTTGCAACTGCAGAGTTTCGACACAATTCCTCGCGCAGATAAAAACGCTCACGCAGGCGAGGGCGAGTTGCATATCGACTGGGCATTTGAAAAAGTCACGCTCGCCGACGGTAGCGTCGTTGAGCTGCGTCGTCCAAAAATTCGCCTTGAACGTTTGAATTTTGGTCCACTGGCGCAGGGCACCATGACCTCACTGCGTAATGCTCAAGCCATCTTCGGGCTTGGCTTGTTGGAGGCCGTCAGCGAGCAGGATATTCTTGCATTAGCCGCAGCGCAAAAAGCGCAGGGCCTGAATGGTCGGCCAAACTATGTGCGCGACGATCTGAACAACCGTACCGTGATTGGTCGTTTTGGCTGGAAAGCCAACCAGCCGCACCTGCGCCAGCAAATCGCCGCCGCCTTCATCAACGACATGGGCGTGACCTCGCCCTTGTATGACCAGCAAAACTGTACGCCGGCACAAGCCGAGTGCGCTCGCCAAAACCACACCGGCAAACCCGAACTGAAAGCGGAGATGTGGGACAACATCACGTTCTGGACCATGACGCTCGACGCACCCGCAGCGCGTGATCAGGACAAACCAACCGTCATGCGTGGACGTCAATTGTTCGCACAAGCGCACTGCGCCAGTTGCCATGTGCCGGAGTTAAAGACCGGCAAGCTGGAGCAATTTCCGATGCTATCAAACCGACGCATACAGCCTTACACCGATCTTTTGCTACATGACATGGGGCCGGACCTCGCCGATGGCCGTCCGGATTTCAAAGCGACAGGTTCGGACTGGCGCACCGCGTCGCTGTGGGGCATCGGCATGTCGAAGATGGTGAATGGCAGCACCAGCTTCTTGCACGATGGACGCGCTCGCAATTTAACGGAAGCGATTCTCTGGCACGGTGGCGAAGCAAAAGCGTCGCGCGACGTATTCGCGAAAATGTCAAAACAAGACCGAGACGATTTGCTGGCGTTCCTGAACGCTTTGTAGTTGTTACCGAACCGCGCTAATTAAAACGTCATACCGGCGTATGCCGGCATCCCGTGCTCTGATTTTTTCGGAGCGTCGATAAACAGGGTGGGTCTGGATTGAATACGTCGAGCGCCTACGCTAGCGACGGTATCAAGCCGACTGTGCCGCAGCTTGTAGCCGAATGAATTTGGCTTGTAGTTGACTACGTGTTTCCTGATGCTGCGGATCGACCGGTATGCATGCTACCGGGCAAAGTTGCTGACACTGCGGCTCGTCGAAATGTCCAACGCATTCAGTGCATTTATCCGAGTTGATTTCATAAATCAACTCACCCATGGAAATCGCACCATTCGGGCACGCCGGCTCACAGACATCGCAGTTGATGCAATCGTTGGTGATCATCAGTGCCACGATCTACTCCGTTAAGGTTGAGTCTTTAAAAAATCGTAGACGGTGAAGTCAAACCCCCAAGCAGCCTAACGAGACAGATTCTAAGTCTGCGGGGTAATTTTCTTTTGCAGCCAACGCTCTACTGACGGGAACACGAATTTCGAAACATCACCACCCAGTAGCGCGATCTCGCGCACGATGGTGCCGGAGATGAATTGATACTGATCCGACGGCGTCAGAAACAAAGTTTCTACATCGGGCAGCAAGTAGCGATTCATGCCCGCCATTTGAAATTCATACTCAAAGTCAGACACCGCACGAAGGCCACGCACAATCACACGCGCGTCATGCGCTCGCACAAAGTCTTTGAGCAAGCCGGAAAACCCCTCAACCGTCACATTCGGGTAGTGCCCGAGCACTTCACGCGCAATATCGAGTCGTTCGTCGAGCGAGAAGAAAGGCTGCTTGGCACGACTGTCGGCGACACCGACCACCAGTCGATCAAACAAGCCGGATGCGCGGCGCACGAGGTCTTCATGTCCACGCGTGAGCGGGTCGAATGTTCCGGGGTAAACAGCAACGGCCATGATGCAATCAGTGGCGCTCAAGGGTGCAGCGGCGCCTGACGATTTATCGGGATGCGCATTATGCCCCAAGGCAGCGCCAAGCCAGCAAATTCAGCGGGCGGCAGGGCGCAGCAGGGCGAAATGTACCTGCCCGGTTTTGCCGGAACGGACAATCTCCCAGCCACTTAGCCACTCTTGCGCGCCAAAGCTGCTTGTCTGGCCGCTTGAATCGGCTGGGCTCACTGCCTTCATTTGCGAGGCAGGATCAGCTCGAGCAGAAGGGGTCGAGGCTCCTTGGCCAGCATGCTCTGCATGGCGGATAGCGTCGCCAAGTACGAATGCTTGGTCAGACTCAACGTACGCCAAACCATCCGGATTCAAACGCGCCAAGCACGCGGGCAACAGCGTTGGGAGTTGCCGCTGCTGGTAGGGGGGATCAAGGAAAATCAAATCAAACTTGCCCGGGAGGGTGGGCAATACATGCAACGCGTCTCCGGAGCACAGCATGACCTGATGCGCCTTCAGCTTGTCACACACTGCCCGCAGGTTTTTGAGTGCCGTCGGATGCGACTCCACCATCACTACCTCGGCAGCGCCGCGGCTCGCGGCCTCAAAACCTAACGCGCCGGTGCCGGCAAATAAATCGAGGCAGCGGCGGTTATCCCAGCGTCGGTCTTGCAAATGCTCCAGCCAATTGAACACGGTTTCACGCACGCGATCAGGTGTCGGGCGTAAACCATCGACACTGGCCACCGTTAGCGGTGTGCGCTTCCATTGTCCGGCGATGATGCGAACTTGTTGCGGGCGACGATGATTATTCACAAGCCTGAGACCAGACAGGGGATTACTACTCAGGGCTTCGCGCCCTCGGCACCTACAACCACCGTGATCATGCGATCCATTACCAGCTTGCGCTGAAATGCGGCGCGAATATCAGCCGCGCTCAGTTTGGCCACTTGCTGAGTCCAGGTATCAAGATAATCGAGTGGCATCTCATAAAAGCCGATATTCGCGATGTGATCGAGAATCTTGCGGTTGTTATCAATGCGAAGTGCGAAGCCACCAATCAGGTTATCTTTGGCTGCACGCAGTTCTTCTTCGGTAGGGCCATTGCACACGTAACTGTCTATCGTTTCACGCATTACTTTCAACGCATCATCGGCTTGATCTTTGCGCGTTTGCAACCCTGCCATATACGGGCCCGGTTGCGCCATCGGGTTGAAATAGCTGTAGGCGCTGTAAGCCAAACCGCGTTTCTCGCGCACCTCGCGCGTCAGGCGTGACACGAAACCACCACCACCCAATACGTAGTTACCCACGGTCAGCGCGAAGAAGTCGGGGTCGCTACGCGCCAAAGTCGGCAAACCGAAAAGAATATGAGCTTGCGATGCGGGGTGAGCAATACGCTGCTCGGCACCCGCAGGCGCGGCAACCTTCGGCAACTCGGGTAACGCAGCGCCCTGCGGTAATCGTCGTGTCAGCTCTTTCGCGATCTCATCGGCTTCAGCGCGCGTGATATCGCCAATCATCGCGACGACAGCGCGGTTGGCGACATAATGCTCGCGATGAAAGCGCACCAAATCTTCACGCGTCGTGGCCTGCACCGACTCCACAGTCGCCTCAGCACCATACGGATGCGTGCCGTAGTTCAGTCGCCAAAACGCTTTGCTTGCGATGGCATCCGGGCGTGTCAATGCCTCGCGTATCGAAGCAATGGTGCGCGCCTTGTCACGTTCAAACAAATCCTGCGGAAAACTCGGATGCGCCAGCAAGCGCGCCAACAATTTGATGGACTGCTCACGCTCGACAAGCGATGACAGTGTACGAATAGAGACGCTACCCCGATCTGCGCTTACGCCACCGCCACGCTGCGCCGCAGTGTCTGCAATCGCATCCGAGATATCCGCCTCCGACATCGCAGGCTCGACGCCGCCATCAGGCAGCGCGGCCTTCGCAATACCGCGCGCGAACATGCCATTGGTGAGTGAGGCAAGGCCTGCCTTGTTGGCGGGATCACGCCGACTACCTGCATCGAAATCTAGGTTCACATCCAGCATCGGGATGGTACGGTTCTCGACGAAGTACACTCGCGCGCCGTTATCCAGCACCCAGTGCTGAATTTTCAGTGCAGCCTGTGCAAAGCTGCTCGTAGTCAGCAGCAAAACAATGAAAAACTTCTTCAGCATGATGATGTCCTCAGTGACGTAGTCCCTGCACTTCAGGCGCGCGCTCAGGCTGCGCAGGTAGCGGCAGCGGCGTTAAAGTTGCAACGGTCAGTTGGTCATCACTAAAATATTTTTGCGCGACTGCCTGCACTTGCTGCGGCGTGATCGATGACAGGCGCTCGATCATTCGATCAATTTGCTTGTGCGAGATGCCCGACAACTCGACTGAACCGATTTCCATTGCTTGCCCGAACACCGAATCGCGCTTGTAAATCTGGCCTGCGATCACTTGTGCCTTGACACGCTTAAGCTCTTTCTCAGACACGCCATCCTGAGCAATACGAACGATCTCAGCGCGCAGTGCCGCTTCGAGTTTTTCTATGCTGCTATCTTTGGTGGGTGCGCCGGCCAACATGAATAATGTGGGTCCACGGCCAATACCGTCGTAACCTGCGTCCACTGAATTTGCGATACGGTCAGTGCGCACCAGCTTGGCGGGCAATCGTGCATTGTCATAGCCATCGAGCACCGCTGCCAATAACTCGAGCGCGTAAGGGTCATCATCTTTTTCTATGTCGAGCAAGCGCGGTACTTTGTAGGCCATCATCAGGAATGGATTTTCAGCCGGTGCTTTGACATTGACCCGACGAATTCCGTTTTGGATTGGCTCTTGTTGCGGCTTTGTTTTCGGCAGGGTTTTGGGCGGGATCGCACCGAAATGTTTTTCAGCCAGCTTGAGCACCTGCTGCGGATCGACATCACCCGCAATCACCACCACGGCGTTGTTGGGCGCATACCAGCGCTGATACCACGCCAGCGCATCCGCTGCCGTCATATTTTGCAGGTCATCCATCCATCCAACCACCGGATGTCGATACGGGCTGGCCACAAATGCAGTGGCGTACAGCGCCTCGCGCAATAATGATAGTGGCTTGTCTTCGGTGCGTAACCGTCGTTCTTCCATCACCACCTTAATCTCTTTGGCAAACTCGGCCGGATCCATGTTCAGGTTTTGCATGCGATCGGCTTCCAGCGCCATCACCTGCTCCAGACGCGAGCGCTCCACTTGCTGATGGTAAGCGGTGTAATCCTTGCTAGTGAATGCATTGTCACGCCCACCCAACTCGGCCACCCGCTTGCTGAACTCGCCTGGTTTAAGCTTTTTGGTGCCCTTGAACATCATGTGCTCCAGCACATGCGCGACACCCGTGGTGCCGCTCAATTCATCGACACTACCGGCGCGGTACCACACCATATTCACCACCGTCGGTGCGCGGTGATCTTCTTTCACGATCAGTTTCAAGCCATTCGCCAAACGAAACTCATGCGTGTCAGTAGCGGCGAGCGCCCATGCTGGTGTGAACAGTGCCCAAAGCAAGGCTATCTGCAGCATAGCGAGCGAGCGCGGCAAATGCTTGAACAAGTTTTTTCGCAGGATGACCATGAAGTGGCTCTGTTAGAATCGAATGCTTCTGATAGGTGATGCGATGGAACAGATTCTATCTGTTGTCGTCGCTTACCGCAGGGAACTCTCAAACACCTCACCGGATGTTCAGCTTCTTCAAGAAAAACCCGCCCACACCTGCTGCGCAGACTACTGCCGCTGCCGCGTCGCCGCTCCCCGAAGACACACCGCTAGATACTGCCGAAGCCAAGCAGTCTTGGCTAAAGCGCTTAAAGACCGGGTTGGTTCGAACCTCGTCAAATATCTCCACACTGTTTACCGGTACGCGCATCGACGATGCGCTGTACGAAGAATTGGAAGCCGCACTGTTGATGGCCGATGCCGGCGTGGAAGCAACCCAATTTCTGCTGGATGCGCTCAAACAAAAGGTCAAAACTGAAAAACTCACGGATAGCTTGCAAGTAAAAACAGTACTGCGTGAATTGATGATTCATCTGCTGCAGCCTTTGGAAAAGCGGCTCGAACTAGGTCGCGAGCAACCACTGGTGATCATGATTGCCGGCGTCAACGGTGCAGGCAAAACCACTACGATAGGCAAGCTGGCCAAGCATATGCAGCGCCAGCAACAAAAAGTATTGCTCGCAGCGGGCGATACATTTCGCGCCGCCGCGCGTGAGCAGCTGACCGTTTGGGGTGAGCGTAACGATGTCGCCGTTATCTCGCAAGCCTCGGGTGATCCGGCGGCGGTTGCGTTCGATGCGGTACAGGCGGGTCGCGCGCGCGGTATGGATGTGGTGATGATCGACACGGCCGGTCGTTTACCTACGCAACTTCACTTGATGGACGAGCTGAAAAAAATCAAGCGCGTTATTGGCAAAGGCTTGGAAGGTGCGCCGCATGAAGTATTACTCGTCATTGATGGCAACACGGGTCAAAACGCGCTTGCTCAGGTAAAAGCATTTGACGATGCGCTGCAACTCAGCGGTCTCGTTGTGACCAAGCTCGATGGCACAGCCAAAGGTGGTGTACTGGCAGCGATTGTCAAACAGCGCGCGGTGCCGGTTTATTTTATTGGTGTTGGCGAAGGTATTGATGATCTGCAGCCATTCGTTGCCAGCGAGTTCGTCGACGCTTTGTTGGGCTGAGTCTTAGCAGGATATGTCGATCATTTCTTTTTCCCATGTCGCGAAACAATACTCGGCTGGCGTGTCCGCGCTGAGTGATGTATCGATGGAGATTGCCGAGGGCGAGTTGGTTTACCTCGCTGGGCCCTCGGGCGCGGGCAAATCAACCCTACTCAAGCTGATCGCAGGTATTGAGCGGCCAAGTGCCGGGCTGCTATTGGTCAGTGGGCAGGATATGCGTAAGCTGAACCGCACCACACTGCCTTACTGGCGTCGCATGCTGGGACTGATCCTGCAACAGCATCGATTGCTGAATGATCGCAGTGTTCTACAGAACGTCATGCTGCCGCTGCTGGTGAGCGGTGCAAGCATCAAAGAAGCAGCGCAGCGTGCGCGTGTTGCGCTAGATCGGGTTGACCTCGGCAACAAGGCAGATTTGCTGCCGCAAGCTTTATCCGGTGGTGAGCAACAGCGTGTATCAATTGCACGCGCCATCGTGCACAAGCCTCGCATCATCCTGGCTGATGAGCCGACCGCAAATCTTGACCGCGACAGTGGTAAACGCGTGATGGACATGTTGCAGGCATTTCATACCGCCGGTGTCACGTGCATTATTGCAACCCATGATGAACGTCTGCTGCACAACGCAGATCGGGTCGTGCTGCTGGAACATGGGCGTGTGATTGCGATGCATGATGCGGCCAGCGAGGTGGGCGCATGAACTGGCTGCGTGAACACTGGCGTGCCCTGTTGTCTGCATTCGCGCGTGTGCGAGCCACACCGGGTGGGTTTGTATTTAATGTGCTGGTGATTGGGCTGGCGCTAGTGCTACCGCTAACCGGCCTCACCGTGCTCGACAATTTGCGTCCGGTTGCGCGCGATTTGGCGGTCGAGCCAGAGCTGAGCATATTCCTCTCGACCGAAGTCGCGCGTGCACGCGCGCAAGCGATGGAAGCTGACCTTCGTCAGCAAGCGAAAAAGCTATCCATTCCAGTCACGCTTGAGTTCATCGACCGTGACCAGGCATTGACTTCGATGAAAACGCATTCTGGCTTGCATGACGTGGTCACCGCGCTCGGCAGCAACCCGCTCCCCGATGCCTATGTAGTGCGTGTAGTTGGCGGCGCAGATGCCGTTTCGCCGACTCGTATCACCCAACTGGCAGACGCCTTGAGCCGGATTGATGGTGTCGAGTCTGTGCAACTCGATTCCGTATGGGTCAAGCGACTGGCGGCACTGGTCGATCTGGCCAGCCTATCGCTCTGGCTGCTGGCCTCGACCCTGTGCGGCGTGGTGCTGGCGGTGGTGTTCAACACCATTCGGCTGCAGGCTTACACCCAGCTGGAAGAAATCAGTGTCATGCGCTTGCTCGGCGCCACCGATGCCTACGTGTCTCGGCCCTTCTACTACCTCGGCGCCTTGCTGGGGCTGAGCGCCGGGGTGGTGGCATTGTTGCTGGTGGCGGCTGGCCTCGCCGCGACCAACCAGTCAGTTGCAGTATTGGCAAAATTATACGGATCACAATTTTCACTCAGTCCGCTCGACGTGAAGTCGTGTGCGCTGCTGCTGTTGGTGAGTGTGACGCTGGGGGCGATCGGGGCTGGGTTGTCCGTGAGGCGGGCACTGCGAGCGGGGGATTAGCACTCCTCGTTGGAGAGTGCTAATATTTCGGCTGAAAGGCTGATCCAGCCATCGCGTCAACTTCCATCTCAGGAGAACCAATGACAGCTATGTCCGCATCGTCTGCCCTCGTGCCGGCCGGTCGCCACGCGCTGGAGCTCGGGTTCCCCGCCAGTGTCGGCAACATTGATGCCTACATTTCCACCGTTAACCGCCTGCCGATGCTCTCGGCAGAAGAAGAGTCGACCCTGGCTCGCAAACTGCGTGATGAAGGCGATTTAGCCGCCGCACAAAAGCTGGTGATGTCTCACCTTCGGTTAGTGGTTTCGATCGCGCGCGGCTACCTCGGTTATGGCCTGCCACATGCTGATCTGATCCAGGAAGGTAATGTCGGCTTGATGAAGGCCGTTAAACGCTTCGATCCCGAGCAAGGCGTGCGACTGGTGTCATATGCAATGCATTGGATCAAGGCCGAAATTCACGAATACATACTGCGTAACTGGCGCATGGTGAAGCTCGCCACCACCAAAGCGCAGCGCAAATTGTTTTTCAATCTGCGTAGCCACAAAACCGGTTTGGACACCATGACGCCGGAGCAGGTCGATGAACTAGCATCATCGTTAAACGTGAAGCGTGAAGAAGTCATCGAGATGGAAACGCGCCTATCCGGACGCGATATTGCGCTAGACGCACCCAACGAAGATGATGACGACGCGAAGTTTGCGCCGATCTCGTATTTATCTGCAGAGCATTCCGAGCCACTAAAAATGCTCGAAGCCAAGCAATACGATCGCTTGCAATCGGAAGGTTTGGAACAAGCGCTGACGAAACTCGATGCACGCTCGCGCCGTATCGTTGAGGCACGCTGGCTGGCGAATGATGATGGCTCGGGTGCTACGCTGCATGAACTGGCCGAAGAGTTTGGCGTGTCGGCCGAGCGCACTCGCCAAATCGAAGCAGCGGCAATGAAGAAAATGAAAGTGGCGTTGGCGGAGTACGCCTGAGATAAGCCTAGCGGCTAGGTGGCAGTAGCTGTTTAACGTCCGCTGCTAGGGTCTGGGTTTGCCCATGCCTGACAAACAGCCTTATCCGGCCTTGGGTGTCGAATATATACGTCGCTGCGGTGTGATCGATGGTGTAACCGGCGCCGTCTTTGGCGGCGACCTTCTGGGCAAAAATCTTGAAGTCCTTCACCACCTGATCGATTTCCGCTCTACTGGCTCTTAAAGCCACAAAGCTTGGGTCAAACGCCGGCACAAAACCTGCCAAAACCTCTTGCGTATCGCGCTCGGGGTCTAAGGTGATAAACAGCACTTGCAGTTTGGTGCCATCGGCGCCGAGCTGCTGTTTCACTTGGGCTAAATCGGAAAGCGTGGTGGGGCATATATCCGGGCACTGGGTAAAACCAAAAAATAAAGCCACCACCTTGTCGCGATAATCCGCCAGCGTTCTTACCTGGCCAGTGTGATCAGTTAATTTGAAGTCACGTCCAATATCCGAGCCGGTAATGTCGGTGTTAACGAAGTTGGCTTTCGGAGTTGCATTTTTATTGTCGCAAGCCAGCAAAGCCCAGATGCAACAACACAGTATGAATAATCTGCGCATGGCTTGATGAGTCATGCGGCCATCACGGCGGGTTGGGCCGTAATCTCGTTCGATTTAGCGTGAATCGCGATACGGCAATTCAGCGTGGTAAGAAGTGCCACGGTGAGTGCGGCACCCGCGTTATGTAGCACCGCCAGAGCCAACGGCCAGTTAAAAATCACGGTGCTGATGCCGGACAAAAACTGAAGCCCAATCAAGCTGAGCAACCAGCGCCCTACATCCGCAACCGCAGCCAACCGCATCGCCTGCCATGCAGCGAAGCCAACCACTGCGACTACCGCGATCGCAAACATGCGATGCACCCAATGCACCGCCACCAAGGCATCGAATGGCAGATACTCTCCACCTGCGGTCATGCCAAGCTGACGCCACAAAGTAAAACCGTGTTCGAAATCCATCGGTGGCATCACGGCACCCTGGCACAAAGGGAAACCACCGCAGGCGAGTGCGGCGTAATTAGTGCTCACCCATCCGCCTAGGGCGATCTGCACAAAGCAAAAAACAAAGGCAAGCGGCGCCAACCAACGTAGTGAGGCAGTTATATTCGCTGACGCAGCTGCACCGGTTGTGGCAGGTGATTGGTTTTGTCGGGTGGCGTGCCACACCAACATGGACAACAAGCCCATACCGAGCAGCAGATGAATAGTCACGATGACGGGTTGTAATTTGAGCGTGACGGTCAAGGCGCCAAACGCGCCTTGTATGCACACCCAGATCAGCAATACAGTGGGCATTGCGGGGTGGTAACGCAACAAGCCGGTGCGCTTCCACAAACGGAGGGCAATCAGCAACAGCGCAATGATGAGCACACCCACACCCATCGCCAAATAGCGATGAATCATCTCGATCCATGCTTTGACTACCGTGACGGGCCCGGTAGGTTGTGCGGATTCTGCCGCACTAATCTCTGCGTGCGCCAAGAATGGATTCGCCTCGCCATAGCAACCTGGCCAATCCGGGCAACCGAGCCCCGAGTCGGTAAGCCGAGTAAACGCACCAAATACGATGAGATCGAAAGTGAGGAAAACCGTGACCCATGCCAGCCGGCGATAACGATCACTGCCGCGCGCGATGTAGACCAAGGCCAGCGGAATGGCTGCGAAAATCAGCGCCTTGATCGCCAGCCCGATCAACATGCCGGGTTCAACACCTTCAAACAAGATAATGGTCCAGCAACAGCGCAGCGAACAGCGCTGATAAATGAATCAATGAAAAACGAAAAGTTTTGCGCGCTAGTGCATCTGAATACTCGCGCATTAAACGTACTGCGTAGTAGATGAAGCCGATATTCAGCACCAGTGCCACCACCAAATACAACCATGAGCTCATGCCGAGTGCGTAGGGCATCAGGCAAGCCGCCATCAACAAAAATGTGTAAAGCAAAATTTGGAAACGTGTGAACTCGCTACCGTGCGTAACAGGCAGCATCGGCAGCCCGGATTTTCGGTAATCTTCGGTGCGATACAAAGCCAGCGCCCAGAAGTGCGGTGGCGTCCACAAAAAAATAATCAAGAAAAGTATCAACGCTTCAGCCGATACCTCGCCGGTCATCGCAGCCCAGCCGAGTACTGGTGGCATTGCACCGGACGCGCCACCAATCACAATATTTTGCGGGGTGAGTGGTTTTAGGATGACCGTGTAGACCACCGCGTAGCCGATGAAGGTAGCAAAGGTCAGCCACATGGTCAGCGAGTTGACGAACACGTACAGCAACCACGAACCGAGCGCGCACAGTACCGCCGAAAACAGCAGCGCCTGCACATCAGATAGCTCGCCGCGGGCGGTTGGTCGCCAGGAAGTACGGCGCATCTTGGCATCGATACTTTTTTCAACCAGACAGTTGAAGGCTGCTGCTGCTGCCGCCACCAGCCAAATACCTGCGCAAGCCAGTGCGATTCGAATCAGATCGTCGAATGAGGGCAAGCCGGGAATTGCCAGCACCATGCCGATCAATGCGCAGAACACGATCAGGTGCAGCACACGCGGCTTGCACAGCGCAAGATACTGATTCAATAGCGAGCCACTTGAGCTGCGCTCAATGGCGGTGCTACTGGCGGGTGCTTGAATCGGGTCGGACATAGTGAATGTGCAGTGCGCTTCGCGGCGAGGCTAAGCGCGGCACCACAAGGGTTGGGTGGAGCGCAAGGATTGCATGGGTGTGCAACCATGGCACGCGTCTTAAGCCTGAAATTATAGCTTTTGCGGCTAGGCATGTCCGATCGTGGCCCCAATAAAAATGGCCTGGCAGACCACGGTTTTCAACCCACCGGGCAGGCTTGCCACCCCGACCAACCCAAGCTAGCATAGCCTAGACTTGCGTCCAATGCGGCGACGCTGCTCTGGGCTTTGGATTTTCAGGAGGTCAGCGATGAATACGCTTTCCATGGCAGCTACACCGGCACCGCTGGCGCCAAAAGCCATATTTGGCCTGCTGGCAGACGGCGTGCGTGAATTGCGACTGACCCGCTTTACTGGCTTGGCATACGGTTTGGTGTTCGTACTGATGGGCCAGGCAATCCTGACCATGTATGCGCAGGTGTGGCAGCTGACCATGGGACTGACCGCAGGCTTTTTCCTGATGGGGCCGTTTGTCTGCTGTGGCATCTACGACCTTTCGCGGCAGCACGCACTGGGACAACCCGTCTCGCTACGCAAAAGCCTGACATCGTGGTCGAGAAACTGGCGTTCAATCGCGTTTTTTGCGGCGATCCTGACTTTTCTGATGATAGTCTGGGCGCGCGTCTCGGTCGTATTGTTTGCTCTGTTTGCGACCCACGATTATGTAGATGTCAGTAGCATGCTGATGAAGATCGCGTCATCAGCCAATTTGCCTTTTTTGATGGTCTGGTCAGGGGTTGGCTTTGTATTTGCGAGTCTGGTGTTTGCGATTTCGGTGGTGTCTATGCCCATGATGCTGGACTGCGATGCAGGCACGATTGAAGCGATTGCGGCCAGTGCCTTAGTGCTTTGGCAAAATCAGTTGGCAATGCTGACCTGGGCTTTACTGATTGTGCTGTTAATTGGCGCCAGTTTGGTTTTTTTCTTGCCCGCTTTAGCCGTCACCGCGCCGTTGGTCGGGCACGCTACTTGGAAGGTCTACAAGGCCTTGGCACCGCTAGCAGGCCCAGCCACAACTAACTCATGAAATCCGATCGCTATCGACTTGCCGGTCGAGGCCATGGTTAAGCTACACGGTGACTTCAAAATAGCGCTGGAATGAGTAAGCCAGCGCTGACAACAAGAACACCGTGCCCAGCATCAGGCTGATAATCACTGCAAACACCGTCAACCAACTCGTCTGGCCAGCCTCTGCCTCGGGTTCAGCTTCTGAATTGAAACGCAAATTCCAGCGCTCAGGCGGCATCAATCCGTACACAATTGCGTTCAGACACACGCCTGCCAAATGAAAACCTAGTAAAGGTAACAGCCACCAGCTCATCACATCATCTAGGCCGTACTCGGCAACACGCTCGAAACCGTAAATGCCTAATGCTGTGGGGATGGGCATCAACCAGGCAATGGCATCACGCGAGCCATAAAGATAGAAACGGTGCAAGCCCAGTGCGCCAAACAACAAGGTAATCCACGTAGTGAGGGTTTTATTTTTCATTTCATCGTCCAGGGCGGTCCCAGAATTTGGCGGCGCGCATCAAACGATTCAGGGTTTTCTTGATGCTGGCTGCGGCTTGCAAATCAGGATTCGGCGGAAAGCGCATCATCCAGAAACCTTGCGGATCGACCAAATAAATATGGTCTTGCAATTGATGCGCTGCCTCGGGCTGCAACCACTGCGCCACCAGATCAGGTTTCGCTTGCAATAGCGTTGCACCCTCGACCAACTTGCTCAACCGATCGGGTACCGCTTGGTCACCAAGCCACAACCAAACTCGCTCAACTCGATCCTGCTCAGCACCCAGACCAATGTGAATCTGTCGACTGAGATACAGATTATTTTCGCAAGCGGCATCGCATGAAGCATCAACCACGGTGACCAGCAACCACTGTCCGCGCAAACTGCGCAGATTGATCTGCCGACCATCATGATCCACGGTTTGCAGATCAGGGATTTCAACCTGCGGCGAAATCAATTGGCCGTAAAAGTTCTCGCCCTGAGGACGAATCACGTAATAAGTGAAGTAAGAGGCAATCACCGGCGCCAGCGTCACCAGCAGCAACAGCAATAGCTTCCAGCGGCCACGCCGTGTCAGCTTGGTATCATGCACTAAGTTTGCAGCGGACATTGGGAGGTTTTGATTGAGAGGTTTTGCTGTTAACGACATCCTGAATGCCGACCTGCGCCGGCATGACGAATCAAACTATGTTGCGGTACCCATACCTCGCTCATGCATTGCTTTGGATGCCGGCCTACGCCAACACGACGAATCAATCGATGTTTGCTGCATCCGTGCTTCGCTTACGTATGACTTGAAACCAAAGGAACAACATCAAGCCAGCTGCAGCAATAGCGAACCATTGAAACGCATAGCCTCGGTTGGTTTGCGCTTTTGAGGCCAAGCTCGGCCAAGCGCGAGACAAACCATCATCAGCCTCGCTGTTTTGTCGGACCACTGCCCTGATCTGCAAACCGGTCTCTCGCTCGTACTGTGCAAGATCGAGATTTTGCCGCACCTGAGTAAAAGACGTATCGGGCTGACTTGCTTCGCTGCCCAGCTCCATCAAGCGAGAGGGGGGCGCAACCCACTGGCCACTGATCTGCACCGACTGGCCGCTGGATTGAAGCGCTGGTGCTTGGTTGGGATTAATCGGATCACGCGGCGCCCAGCCTCGCTGCACCAGCACCACCGCGCCGCTTTCAAGTTGCAGCGGAGTCATCACCCAGAACCCCGCTTGCCCATTCATGGGTCGATTCAAAAACACCGACCACTGCGGCAGCCAGTCACCCTGCAGCGATAGCCGTCGGTGAATCAATTGTTCATTTCGCGCAAGCTTCAGCAACGCTGCTTCGTCGAGCGCGGGTAGCGCCAAGTTACGCGACTGATCGACTTCGATTTGCTCACGCAACTGCGCACGGCCGAGTTGCCAAAAACCCAAGCCACAGGTAACACATACGAACAGCGCGGTTAGGAGCAGCAAAATCCACCACTGTCGGGTGAACATCTTGTTTTTCCCGGATCTGTTATCGTCCGGTTCTACCGCTTGCTTTTGATTTGCGGTGCCACTGCCTTCAGCCATGAAAATTTTAATCTCTGTAGTTTTTTTTGCGATTGTCACCAGCCTGGTGATGGCCGGCTATTTCATGCTGAAGCGCGAAGCCAAGGATCGCAGCCGCAACATGGCATTCGCGCTGACGATTCGTATCGGTCTATCCGTCGCACTATTTGCGACTATTCTAGTGCTTTGGTGGCTGGGCTATATCACGCCCACCGGGCGCTTCCCGGTGCAATAAGCGACTTTCGATTAGATCGCTTCAGGCACCGCACTTAAAAAGAATAAGGGCCGTCAAATGACGGCCCCTTGTTTATTCGACCAGGATCAGATCCAGTACACCAAGATGTAGAGACAGAGCCACACTACATCCACAAAGTGCCAGTACCACGATGCGCCTTCGAAACCGAAATGACGGTCCGGCGTGAAATGCCCTTTTTGAAGTCGCAGCGTGATGAACAACAACATCAGCGTGCCCAGGAACACATGGAAACCATGGAAGCCCGTCAGCATGAAGAAGGTCGAGCCATAGATGCCGGACGACAGCTTCAGGTTCAAATCTGAATAAGCGTGGTAGTACTCGTAGCCTTGGCAGAACAAGAAGATCACGCCCAGTGCGACCGTTGACCACATGTAGGCAATCGCTTTACCGCGCTCGCCAGCACGTACGGCATGGTGTGCAATGGTGACGGTGACGCTGGATGTCAGCAGCAATGCTGTGTTGATTGTTGGCAGACCCAGCGGCGACATAATCTCAAAACTGTCGATGGTGCCTGCCGGCGAGGTGGTGGCACCCGCCACGACTGTAGGCCAAGCCGCTTTGAAGTCTGGCCACAGCACGCCCATGGTATCGCCCGAGCCAAGGCCGGGAATCGAGTGCACGCGCGCCCACCATAGTGCTCCGAAGAAGGCGCTGAAGAACATCACTTCGGAGAAAATGAACCAGCTCATACTCCAGCGGAAAGAGCGATCCACATTCATAGCGTAGTGACCGCCCTCGCTCTCCGAGATGGCATCGGTAAACCATTGCGCCAGCACGATCAGGAAGATCACGAACCCCAGCAGTACCGAGTACTTGCCCCACGAGGTGTCGTTCACCCACTGTACTGCACCAAACATCACAAAGAACAATCCCAGTGACGCCATGGCCGGATGCCGTGAAGGCTCGGGCACAAAGTAGTGGCCGTGTGAATCGTGCGCGTTCGCACTCATGTTTCTCTCCTGACTAAGCTAAAACAACCAGATTGATTACCGCAATCAATCCAAGAACAAAAAGTAATGCCAAGAACACACCAACAATAATCACATGCAGCGGTTTGACCGAACTGCCGTCTGCGTGAAACTCGCTTTTCTTTCGAATACCAATGAACGACCACGCCACCACTTTGAAGCTGCGCAGAAAATTGCTCACCGATGATCCGCTGTCTCCCTCAGCACTCATGCGCCTGCCGCTGCGCGCACTGCGGTGACAGCTGGCTTCACCGCGGCAGCCACTGGCTTGGGTACACCACCGCCTACTTCAAAAAACGTATACGACAAGGTCACCGTACTCATGTCTCGCGGTGCCTTGGGCGAAATGTAAAACACCACAGGCCAGCGGCGGCGCTCACCCGGGGCCAGGGTGTGCTCGGTGAAGCAGAAGCACTCGAGCTTGTTGAAGTAGGCCTGCGCCTGACCCGGTGCATAGCTCGGGATCGCCTGCACTTTGACGGTATGCGGTTGCTGATTCTCGATCTCGAACATCACCGTGGTGAGTTCGCCTGGGTGCAGCTGGACATTGCGAATCTCGGGACGAAATTTCCATGGGCCGCGCGCGTTGGTATCAAACTCCACCATCACTGTGCGTGAGTAGTCGACCTGCGTGTTCTTCACGGTCGCTCGCGCATTCATCGAACCGGCCGCTTCACGCTCGCCCAGGGCCAGCACGTTGACGCCAGTCCAGTTGCAGATCGCCTTGTAGATCGGTGCCAGCATGTAACCGAACGCGAACATACCCGCCGCAACAATCAACAGCTTGCCCATCAGACGGTAGTTCAACGCGTAATTGTTCACTACCGCCCCAGCAGAAACATTTTGGCGACGATGCCCAAAAAGAAGGCCAGCGCGACGCTGGCGAGGATCATCGCCAGCCGTAAATTCGCGCGCTTGTTCTCGTTGGACATCAGGTGCTCAGCAGAGTCTTTCGGCTCGCTTAGGCCGGCACTACGCGGGTAGCGTCGGCATTCAACTTGGGCGGCGTTTCATAGGTGTGGAATGGCGCGGGTGATGGCACCTCCCACTCCAAGCCCTCTGCGCCTTCCCATGGACGCTGCGGTGCTTTCTCGCCCTGACCGCGCATGCAAGGAATCACGATCGTGAGCAGGAAGTAGACCTGTGCCAAACCGAATGCGAATGCACCAATTGAGGCCAGTGCATTGAAATCAGCCAACTGCATCGGGTAGTCAGCATAACGACGCGGCATACCGGCCAAACCAAGGAAGTGCATCGGGAAGAAGGTGACGTTGAACGAGATCATGGTCCACCAGAAGTGGATGCGACCGCGTGCTTCGTTGTACATCACGCCAGTCCATTTCGGTGCCCAGTAGTAGAAGCCCGAGAACATCGCAAACAGCGAACCCGCCACCAACACGTAGTGGAAGTGCGCTACGACGTAGTAGCCGTCCTGCAGCTGGATGTCGATCGGCGCGATCGACAGGATCAAGCCGGTGAAGCCACCCATCGTAAACACGAAGATAAAGCCGACCGCAAACAGCATCGGCGTCTCAAACGTCATCGCGCCTTTCCACATGGTAGCGAGCCAGTTGAATACTTTCACGCCGGTCGGTACCGAGATCAGCATGGTCGCGTACATGAAGAACAGCTGCCCAGTCACCGGCATGCCGGTGGTGTACATGTGGTGCGCCCAAACGATGAACGACAAGATCGCGATCGACGAAGTGGCGTACACCATCGATGCGTAGCCAAACAGTTTCTTGCGAGAGAACGCGGGTACCACCTGACTGATAATGCCGAACGCCGGCAGAATCATGATGTACACCTCGGGGTGGCCGAAGAACCAGAAGATATGCTGGAACATCACGGGGTCACCACCACCGGCAGGGTTAAAGAAGGTGGTACCGAAGTGACGATCAGTCAGCGTCATAGTGATGGCGCCCGCCAGCACCGGCATCACGGCGATCAGTAGGTAAGCCGTAATCAACCATGTCCAGACGAACAGCGGCATCTTCATCAGCGTCATGCCTGGCGCGCGCATGTTGAGGATGGTGACCACAATATTGATGGAGCCCATGATCGATGAAGCACCCAACAAGTGGAGCGCGAAAATCGCTGCATCCATCGACGGCCCCATTTGCATCGTAAGCGGTGCGTAAATTGTCCAGCCGGTAGCAGGCGCGCCGCCCGGCATGAAGAACGACATCAGCAGCAACGCAGCAGCAGGAATCGTCAGCCAGAAGCTGAAGTTATTCATGCGCGCAAACGCCATATCTGCCGCGCCAATTTGCAGTGGCACCATCCAGTTGGCGAAGCCGACAAATGCCGGCATGATCGCGCCGAACACCATGATCAAACCGTGCATGGTGGTGAGCTGATTGAACAGCTCGGGGTTAACGATTTGCAGACCCGGCTGGAACAACTCGGCACGAATCATCAACGCCAACACACCGCCGACCAACAGGTTGGTGAATGCGAATATCAGGTAAAGCGTGCCGATATCTTTGTGGTTGGTGGCGAACACCCAACGACGCCAGCCAGTCGGGGCGTGATGGTGATCATGGTCATGTGCCCCTACGTGGCCACCGGTGTCAATCACAGCGCTCATGTCTGCTCCCAATCAGTCTTGTATTTGAAAATTCAATTTGTCGTGGCCGCTGCCGTGTCGGCTGCGGGTGCTGCTGCGGTCTTGGTCTCTTGCTTGCTCTTGACCCAAGCGCTGTAGTCTTCCTGGCTCAGTACTTTGACGTGAATCGGCATGTAGGCGTGCTCTTTGCCACACAACTCCTGGCACTGACCATAGAAATCGCCGGTCTTCTCTGCACGGAACCAAGTGTCGCGTACGAAGCCGGGAATCGCATCCTGCTTGATCCCGAACGCGGGTACGGCAAACGCATGAATCACGTCACCGCCCGTGGCGATGATGCGCACCTTCTTGTTGACCGGCACCACCAGTGGGTGATCCACCTTCAGCAGGTAGTTATCCAGCGCAACGCCTTTGGCGCCGCTATCCGAGATCAAGCGGTGCTCATTGTCGAGTGATGACACAAAGTTGATGCCGCTGCCTTCGCCGCTCAGGTACTCATAACCCCAGCGCCACTGATAACCGGTGGCTTTGATGGTGAGATCCGCGTTGGACGTATCTTTTTGTGCCACCACAGTGCGGGTGGCAGGAATCGCCATCGCAATCACAATAATGAAAGGCACAATCGTCCAAGCCAGTTCCACCTTGATCGACTCGTGGAAAGTTGCGGGCTGATGGCCGAGCGATTTGCGGTGCTTGAAGATGGAATAAAACATAACACCGAACACAGCCACAAAAATACCCAGGCAGATGAACATCATCATCCAGTGCAGCGCGTGCTGCTCCTCGGCGATTTTGGTTACCGCAGGGGGCAAATTAAGCTGGTGAACCGCAGGGCCACCGGGCAAATCATTCACCGCACTGGCAATGCCGGCCCACCAGCACAGCGCACCCACCGTCACGGTGGCTAGCTTTTTCTCAAGTGTCTCAAACATGATCGATTCGCAAAAATTAGGTAATAAATGGCGCTAGATACGGGTTAGCGGAATTTGGATTGCGGCACAGCTTGCAGTTCGCCCGGCAAACTACCGAGATAATCGGCGATTTTCTTCAACTCTGCTCGCGTGTAGGGTTTGGCCATGCCGGACATAATCGCGTTGGCCCGGCCCCAGGTGCTGTGGCCCTGCTCTTGATACGACTTGAGCGCGATGTAGAGGTAATCGCGATGCTGTCCAGCCAGTTTGGGATAGCTTGGATCCATCGGCTTGTTGAAGTTGGCGCCATGGCAGCCAGCGCAACCGCCTTTGGTCAAAAGATCAGCGACGACGGCCGGCGGCGTGACCGCTTGCTCGGCAACTTCCACTTTCCTGCCATGCTGCTCGTAATAAGCTGCCAGATCCGCAATATCTTGGTCAGTCAAACTTTGCGCAACGCTGCGCATGGTGGGATGACGTCGCTCACCAGATTTATAGGCCTTAAGCGCTGCCTCGATGTATTTCGCGTTTTGCTGAGAGATCTTGGGTACCTTGTAGACCTCAGGGAAGCTGGCCTGGTAACCCACGATACCGTGGCAGCCAATACAGGTCGCGTTTTTCTTTTGACCAACAGCTGCGTCACCGGTCAAGCCTTCTGCTTGCGCTGCTGCAGTAACGAGCAATAGGGACGACAGAAGGGCAAAAAATTTCAGAGACATTTGGTTCATGAGATGGCCACTAGGCAGCATCGCTGCGTGAATTTGTTCTGCGTTATGCAATCAGCCCCGGGACGATAACCGTTTGGCGACCAGCCCGAAAACCGAGCCGGAGTATAAGTGCAATCGACAATGCCCGCCAAGTGAAAACTATCGCAAAACCAGGGCAACCCCATATCGAATTAGAAATTATCGAGTTTCGGGTTGTTTCTCCCTTGGCCCTGCGGAAAATGATTGCAAATCGGCTTTTTTGTACCGATTTACGCTCTCGGGCTGAAACGAATAATCTGCTCGACACTGCTGTTACGTTTCGGCACAGGGCGAAGGGCGTGACCGTAGATCACTTCAATGGTGAGCCGAATCCGACCGTCGCCATCGCGTTGCTGATCCAATGAATCCAGCACCCGACGCCAAGCGCGCTTGCCTTGCAAACCTGGTGCTCGCCCCTGCAGCGGGTTTCCGCCAAACGCGCGCACGTCGGCCATCAGTGCCGCCGCGTCAGGATAGGTGAGCGTGATTTTTTCCATATCCATGACCGGATCCGCCAGTCCAGCGGCTTGTAGCATGTCGCCGTAATCGTGCAAATCCACAAAAGGCAGCACGCGCGCGTGCATGGCCTGGGCTTGGAAGGCCTCGCGTAATTCGGCAAAGGTGTCGGGACCAAAACAACTAAACATCAGTAAGCCATCGGTGCGCAGCACACGCGCCCACTCTGCAAGCACGGCATGTGGCTGCGGGTGCCAATGCAGCGCCAGATTCGACCACAGCAAGTCGATGGTGTGATTCGCCACGGGCAAGTGCGCGAAGTTTGCACAGCTGAGCAATGCAGTCGGCGATGCCAGACGATGGCCACCCAACAATTTGCCCAAAAAGCTTTGCAGCGCAGTTCGTGTGGCAGCGCTCGATGCCCGCGCTGTACGCAGCATCGGCACAGCCGCATCCACAGCGATTAGCTGCGCGTCAGGGTAGTTCTGATTTAACGCGAGCAGGTCGCGGCCTTCGCCGCAACCCGCATCCAGCACCTGCTGCGGTTTGATTTTGATGAGCGATAGCCGCTCCAGCATACGCGTCGAAATTTCACGTCGCAAAAACTGCGACCCGTCACAACGCGATGGCTGTGCAAACAACTTTCGTAACCTCGTCACATTAATGGGTGCGCTGTTTGCGGCTGACTTGGAAACATCATGCATTGGGTTCATGACTCTGGCCATGCGAATTGAGCAGTCACATACTGCACATCAGTTTAACTCAGCGCATCCCGATGAAATTTATCAGTCGGAGTTTCTTGCAGCAGTCACTGCATAAACTGTCATCCAATCTTTTGCCTAGCGCATGCGCTTTGTGCGGCCAGCAGCGCGCTGGCGTGATGTGTGAGTCATGTCAGCATCGATACGCAAACCAAGCCGTGACACGCTGTGCGCAATGTGCGATCAGCCTGAGCGCACCAACATCGATTTGCGGCAGTTGTGTAGCGAATTCGCCTTCATTTGACGCCACTTTTTGTGCAACCGATTACGCACCGCCCATCGATGTGCTAGTGCAGGCACTCAAGTTTAGCGCCCAGTTGCCGCTGGCCGCCGCATTCGCCAAACGCATACGCAAGGTCGTACCTCACACAGCCGTAGCTGATGCGGCAGTGATGATCGCAGTGCCGCTATCCTTGCCGCGTCTTGCGCAACGCGGCTTTAATCAAGCCCATGAAATTGCCAAGCCGCTGGCGCGTGCGTGGTGTTTACCACTCGACGGCATGCTGTGTGTACGAATTCGGGACACCGAGCCGCAGTCTTCGCTGCCGCTCTCGAAGCGGCGCGGTAACATGCGCGGCGCGTTCACGCTGATGCGCAGCGATAGTGTCAAAGGCCAGCATGTGCTGGTGGTTGATGATGTGATGACCACTGGCGAGACCTTGCATGCTGTCGCGGCAACACTCAAGCGTTTTGGCGCGTCGCGCGTCACCAACCTGGTGTTTGCGCGTACGCCCGCACGTTAACCTCAACGGAGAGATCTGTGTTTCACGTCGTACTGGTCGAGCCCGAAATCCCACCGAACACGGGCAACGTGATCCGTCTGTGCGCCAACACCGGCGCCCAATTGCACTTGGTCGAACCGCTGGGTTTTCCGCTGGATGACGCGCGCATGCGGCGCGCCGGGCTTGATTATCACGAGTTCGCAGCGATGCGTGTACATGCAAACTGGCGGGCGTTTTTAGATTCAATACACGTTGATCCAGCAAGAATATTTGCCTTTACCACGCACGGCTCGTCGATATTTTCGGCGCTGCGTTTCGAGCCGGGTGATGTGTTTGTGTTTGGGGCCGAAACCCGCGGCTTGGATCCGGCATTGCGGGAAAGCTTCCCGCCGACGCAGCGCATCAGGCTGCCCATGCGGCCTGATAATCGCAGCCTGAATCTATCGAATGCAGTTGCAGTGGTGGTGTTCGAGGCTTGGCGTCAGCAGGGTTTTGTCGGATCGACTTGAACCGCTTGGTCAACACGCATCCATAAAACCGGCCACACTGGGCTCGGCCTCAAGCTTTGCGAAAGATCAGGCGCTGATGGAGCTTGCGCAAAGCTGAGTCGACTACCTCAGCCTATAATTCGCGACCTTTTTTGCTTGTCTGGAGTGGCAATGAAAACTTTTTTTTCTCGCTTGACGATGTTGGTGTTTGCTCTGGCGAGCCTGACCGCACAGGCGCAAACCATCGCGGTCGACAAGGCCGTCGCGCGCGCCACCGTCGGCAAAATGCCCAATGGGGCAGCATTTCTGCAAATTGAGAACAAGGGCGCAGATGACTCGCTGCTGTCAGGCAGCTCGCCCGCCGCATCGCGCGTGGAGATTCACACCATGTCGATGGAAGGTGATGTGATGAAAATGCGTACGCTGGAGCAGCTTGAATTGAAAAGCGGACAGCGCATCGCCATGAAGCCGGGTAGCGGTGTTCATATCATGCTGATGGGATTGAAAAAACCGCTCGTGGTCGGCGAAACATTTCCGCTGACACTGAACTTCACCAAAGCCGGCAAGATTGAAACCACGGTCGAGGTGGTGGATATGAAAATGCCGATGAAAAAAGGCGAGACGCATGATCATCACGGGCATCACCAGCATCACAAAAGCAGTGCTGATTAATTCAATCGTTGGCAGATATCGTGACGCCGGCGAACGCCGGAGTTCATGGTCGCGCCATCACGGCAAGGTCGCTGGCTAGACGGGGGCCTCGAAGACAGCACTCGACGTACAGCGAGAGGCCACCAACAACGCCAGCGGCCTTGTGGTGAAGGCGATTACGTGGGGGCGAGGCGGGCGAGTGCCTCTTTCCGATACCGATTCAGCTCCTGCACACTGCTGAAGCTACGCTCGAACAGCAGTGACAAATTATGCAAAATCCGGTCGACGACTTTGGTTTCCCATTGGTCGTCGAATTTAATTTGCTTGTCGAGCCAAGCCTCTAACCACTGCGGATCAGGCAACCGGCTTTGCACCGTGTCATTCGGGAACAGCGCCTGATTGACATGCAAATTCGTCGGGTGCAAAGGCTTCTCGGTGCGGCGGGCGGATGCCATCAACACGCCGATTTTGGCAAATGCAGCACGCGCGTTGTCACCAAACTGCGTCAGGGCTTTTTTCATGTAGCGCAAATAAGCACCGCCATGCCGCGCTTCATCCTGACTAATCGTCTTGTAAATGTGCTTGATGACAGGTTCGGTGTGCCACTCCGCCGCACAGCGATACCAATGATTCAGCCTGACCTCGCCACAAAAGTGCAGCATCAGTGTTTCGAGCGGTGGCGCCGGGTCAAATTCAAATCGAACTTTGTGTAGTTCTTCTTCGGTGGGGTGCAGATCAGGGCGAAAACGCCGCAGATATTCCATCAGCACCAAGGCGTGCTTTTGCTCTTCAAAAAACCAGACCGACATGAACGCCGAAAAATCGCTGTCGTTACGGTTATCCCGCAAGAACATCTCGGTTGCCGGTAGGGCCGCCCACTCGGTGATGGCGTTCATTTTGATGGTGCGCGCCTGCTCGTCGGAGAGTTTGTCGGTGTCGAACTGATCCCATGGAATGTCGGTTTCCATGTTCCAGCGGACTTGCTCCAGCGATCGAAAAAGCTCGGGGTACAGCATTTGAAAAATCCAGCAAAGGCAAATGAATGCACCGATTTTATCAATAATGGTTCATCACGATTGGCGCTCCAGCACTCGCCCGATCTCAAACGCAAAATCCCCGGACGCAGATTTTCAATTTGATATCAAAGCGCATCCAATTGGCTCAACATGCGAGCGGCTTGCTGTCGAATAGCGGCGCGCTCGGCCTCACTGAGTCGATTGAGGTTTTTGGCCATTAGCGCGGTACGGGGGTTACTCGTTAATACCTTTGCATGCCGCTCAATGAAATGCCAGTAAAGCGTGGTGAATGGGCAAGCTCGCTCGCCCGAGCGCTGCGCCGGGTCGTAGCGACAGGCACTGCAGTAGTTACTCTGTCGATGAATGTAGGCGCCGCTGGCCACATAGGGTTTGCTGGTAAAGCGCGGGCCGCAGGCATGCAGTGCCATACCGGCGGTGTTGGGTAGTTCGACCCATTCAACCGCATCGACATAAATCGCCAGGTACCAATCCTCCACCTGCTGCGGAGATAGCTCAGCCAACAGTGCAAAATTACCGGTGACCATCAGTCGCTGAATATGATGCGCATAGCCGTAAGCCAGTGTCTGCTGCAGGCAATCACGTACGCATGCCATATGGGTCTCGCCAGTCCAGAACCAGCGCGGCAAATCACGCTGATGGCCGTAGTGATTGGCTTCACGCATGGCCGGCATATCCAGCCAATACACGCCGCGTATGAATTCGCGCCAACCCAAGATCTGACGAATGAATCCCTCCACCGCCTCAAGTGGAGCGCGGCCGTCTCGGTAGGCCTGCTCGGCCGCAGCAATCACCTCGCGCGGGTCGAGCAAATGCAAGTTCAGTGCTGCAGATAACAGTGAATGCCAGCCTGCAGGCGTGTTGGTCCACATGGCGTCTTGGTACTTGCCGAAATTTGGCAGCCGTAATCGAATGAAATTGTCCAGCGCGGTTAAAGCCTGCTCACGCGTGACAGGCCAGAAAAAATTTCTTGCGGTACCAGGATGATCAGGAAAGTGTTTTTCAACTTCGGCGATGACTTCGCTGGTGATGGCATCTGGTGCGAACGCCGCAGGCAACGGTATCTCGCCAGGCCCGGTTTTTTTCGGGTAGCTGCTGCGGTTGTCTTGGTCGAAATTCCATTGGCCGCCGACCGGCTCTGCACCCTGCATCAACACCTTGTGCCGCTTGCGCATCTCGCGATAGAAAAACTCCATGCGCAGTTCGCGCTTGCTTTTGGCCCAGGCAGCAAATTCGGTACGACTGCACATGAAATGCGTGTCATCGACCCAGTGGCACGCTACGCCCGCGGTTTGACATGCCGAGGCGATCAAACTTTGCATGCGAAACTCACCCGCCTCGAGCACTTTGAGTGCTTTTGGACGATGTCGCGCTAATGCTTCGGCTAATCGCTCGGCAAATGTCTTTTGGCCTAAGTCCGTTAACGCGACATAATCCAACGTCCAACCGCGCGCACGCGCTTCCTCTGCGAAGTGCCGCATCGCGGAGAGAAACATCACGATGCGAGCTTTGTGCGACCAAACGACCGTGGCCTCGCTGGGCGCCTCGATCACCAGCACCGCATCTTGGGCAGGGTCGAACTCTGCCAAAGCGGCGCTGTTTAAGCTGAGTTGATCGCCAAGCAGCAGTATCAAATGTCGCATGGAGTCTCTATTTCCGATTAATCGTGGTCTCAAATTTTTGATACAAAAGCAACTTTGGCAACTTTGTTTAATTGACTGCTTTAATACGGTAGCTGGCCCAGCAAAAGCGGCACCAATACGCGAAGTGAGAACTGGCCTAAACGCATCATTTTTCCGTCGCCGGAAAGATTTTTCAAACTAGGCTAGACTCATCGCATCGGGATTAATTCTACAGGTGTCAACGCGATGAGAACGCCTCTGAATCTGCAATACACGACGATCGCATCGTCGCTGCTGTTACTGTCAGCGCTGCTGCCGGGACTTGCGTCCGCAGTCAGCTGCCCAGCGCTGCTGAACCACAAATTCAATCGACTGCAAGACGAGGCGCAACAGGATTTGTGTCAGTATGCGGGCAAAGCTGTATTGGTCGTGAATACTGCGAGCTACTGCGGTTTCACTTCGCAGTATGACGGTTTGGAAAAGTTGTACGCGAAATACAAGGAAAAAGGTTTGGTGGTGTTGGGTTTTCCGTCCAATGATTTTTCACAGGAGCCCGACGACAACAAGAAAATCGCAGACTTCTGCCACAACACCTATGGCGTCAAGTTTCCGATGTTCTCGAAAAGCTCGGTGAAGGGCAAGGAAGCCAACCCTTTATTCTCCGCGCTGACCAAGGCCGGCGCGAAAGAGCCCTCTTGGAATTTCAACAAGTATCTGATCGACCGCGATGGCAAACTGGTCGGCAGTTTCGGCAGCATGACACGGCCTGACGATAAGTCTTTCGTCAGCGCACTCGAAAAAGCGCTCGGACCACAGTAGCGCAAGCTTTTCAGCTGCGACGCCTCCCGGCTGACCGCTGGCGGCACGCCAGGGTGACCTTCCCCCCGATCCTAGTCACTTCCTGTCGGGCGTCGTAGCACTTTTATTCTTGATTGTCAGGACTCGACATGAAGATCGCAGTCGTTGGATCCGGCATCTCCGGATTGTCCGCCGCTTGGCAATTGTCACGCGATGGTCATGAGGTTGCGCTTTACGAAGCCGGTGATTATTTTGGCGGACACACGCACACCGTTGATGTCGATATCGATGGTCAGCGCTTTGGTGTTGACACCGGTTTTTTGGTATTCAACCATCGAACCTATCCGAACTTGGTGCAGTTGTTCGAACAACTTGAGGTTCATACCAGCGCGAGCGACATGTCATTCGCAGTGAAGATGCCGATGTCATCGGAGATCGGCGCGCGCACGCTGGAATGGGCTGGGAGTAACCTGGATACTGTATTTGCTCAGCGCCGCAATCTGCTTTCACCACGCTTTTGGCGCATGTTGCGCGATATCGTGCGCTTCAACCGGCAAACCACCGAGCTCGCGCTTACAGCAGGCGCAATGGATGAAATCCCGCTCGGCGATTTTTTAGATGAACATCGCTACAGCACTGAATTTCGTGATTGGTATTTACTGCCGATGGCGGGCTGTATCTGGTCTTGCCCGACCGAGCAGATGCTCGCCTTTCCGCTCGCGACCTTTGTACGTTTCTGCCACAACCATGGTCTGATTCAAGTCAGTAACCGCCCACAATGGCATACCGTCACCGGTGGCGCGCGTCATTACGTAGAAAAAATGCTGGCATCCATTCCGCAGCATTACCTGAACACAGCGGTCACCTCGATACGCCGAATTCCGCTGGGTACCAGTTACCAAGTGCGTATCGAGTCCTCGCGCGGTATGGCTTTGTACGACCACACGGTGCTGGCTACGCACAGCGATCAATCGCTCAAATTGCTCGACGATATCAGCGATGAAGAGCGTGCAGTGTTAGCCGCAGTAAGTTACCAGCCGAACCAGGCGATCTTGCATACCGATGCGAGTTGTTTGCCGCAATCGCGCAAAGCCTGGTCGGCCTGGAACTACGAAAGTGCCGGCCCGGGCGAACCGAATGTCTGTGTGCATTACTTGCTGAACAAACTGCAACCCCTGCCCTGCAAAACGCCAGTGATTGTCTCGCTCAACCCGATACACGCACCCGACCCAAGCAAAGTGCTGGCGAGCTTCGACTATGCGCACCCGGTGTTCGACGGGCCCGCGATTGAAGCGCAGCGCACGCTGCGCTCGCTGCAAGGCAAGCGCAACACCTGGTTTGCCGGCGCCTGGACGGGTTACGGCTTCCATGAAGATGGCCTAAAGTCGGGCTTGTCAGTGGCAGCAGGGATCGCTGCGCTGCCTGAAGCAGCGGTCAAACAAGCCGCATAAGGTCTGCACCATGAACACGGCGCGCGCGATGATCAGCATGGGATCGGTCCGGCATCAGCGGCTGCGTCCCGCGTCGAATGTGTTCAGCTACGGCGTATTCACACTGATGCTGCCGCTGCGCACCTTGGGCAATGACGCCTTCGGCAGCAAACTGTGCTCGCGCAACCGATTCAACCTGCTGTCGTTTCACGACCGCGATCATGGCGATGGCAAGACGCCATTACTGCTCTGGATTGATCAATTATTGCGTAGCGAAGGTATTGCCGACGCCGATGGCGAAGTCTGGCTGCAGACATTCCCGCGTGTGCTGGGTTATGTGTTCAACCCCGTGTCTTTTTGGTTTTGCCATCGGCATGATGGTGCGCTGCGCGCGATCATATGCGAGGTGAACAACACTTTTGGTGAGCGACATTGCTACCTGCTCGATACTGGCGGGGTAATGCAATGGGGACAGTCGCACACCGCCAGTAAAGTTTTTCATGTCTCACCGTTTTGTGCCGTGGATGGAAGCTATCGCTTCCGCTTCATGCGCACCATACAGAATATAAAAGGCGCCAATACAGAGCGCATAGTGGCACGCATCGATTATCACGATGCACAAGGTCCCTTGCTACTGACCAGTGTCAGCGGCAAGTTACGAGCGTTAAATGATGTACGCGCAGCGCAAGCATTTTTGCGCTACCCCCTGATGAGCTTCGGCGTGATTGCCCGCATTCACTGGCAAGCACTGCGGCTGTTCATCAAGCGTGTGCCATTTTTCAGCAAACCACATCCTCCACAGAAAGCTCTCAGTCGATGAATAAATCTTTGAGTGTCAGCCTAGAGCTGGCAGCGCAGCCCGCTGGGCAGGACGTATCGCGCATCCCCATGCCACCACAGGCACGCGTGCTGATTGAAATGCTACGCCGCCTGCAACACGGCGCACTTCGGCTCACCTGCCCAGATGGCAGCGTGCTGCAATTCGGCGAAAGCGATTCGCCGGTGTCACTACGTTTCTATAACTGGAAGCCATGCATGGCAGCGATGAAATCCGGCGATATTGGTTTTGCCGAGAGCTTTATCGCCGGTGACTGGCATACCGATCATTTGGCAGCACTGCTGCAGCTATTGGTTCGTAACCGTAATGCATTGGAAGAAGCAATTTACGGCAGCTGGTGGGGTGGCTTGCTCTACCGAGTGCGTCATCTGTTCAACCGCAACTCAAAAGCGGGTAGCCGCCGCAATATCCACGCTCACTACGATATCGGCAATGCGTTTTATCGCTTGTGGCTGGATCCGTCCATGACGTATTCCAGTGCGCTATTCAACGCACCCACCATGAGCTTGCAAGAAGCACAGCAAGCTAAATACGCGCGCATTCTGTCGCAATTGAATGTGACCGAGGGCGCGCGCTTGCTGGAAATAGGTTGTGGCTGGGGTGGCTTCGCTGAGCTCGCTACGCGAAATGGCATGCACCTGACAGGGCTGACGATTTCAACTGAGCAGTTGGCATTCGCCCAGCAACGTCTGCAAAACTTGGGGCTGTCCGAGCGCGCTGAACTCAGGCTGCAAGACTACCGCGATGCAAGCGGCGAATTTGATGGTATTGCCTCGATCGAGATGTTCGAAGCGGTCGGCGAACAATACTGGGATAGCTACTTCAGCACGATCGCGCGTCGATTGAAACAGGGTGCACAGGCTTGTATACAAACCATCACGATTGATGATGCGCTGTTTGATCGCTACCGTAAAGGCAGCGATTTTATTCAGCAGTACATTTTCCCGGGTGGCATGCTGCCGTCGCCCAGCGTGTTTCGTGCGCATGCTGAACGCCATGGCTTGCAAGTCGTGGATGCATTTGCTTTTGGTTTGGACTACGCGCGTACGCTGGCAGATTGGCATCAATCGTTTAATGCGGTATTGCCAGAAGTAAGAGCGCAAGGCTTTGATGAGCGCTTCATCAGAACCTGGCAGTTCTATCTCGCATATTGCGAGGCTGGTTTCCGCGAGCACAATATCGATTTGTACCAATTCACCTTGCGCAAACCTTGAACACCATGTCGCTTCAATCAAACCTTCGGCGGGTTGTTTTGCATTTGCTGATGCTGGTATCGCTACCGATGGTGTTGCTGTTCTCGCTCTCGAGCGCGCCCTCGGTGGCGCTGGCGAACGCCACGGTGATGAAACAAGTATTGCCCGATGCTACTGTGATTGGTAGCGGGAGTTTCCGTTGGCTTGGGTTGAAGTTGTATGACGCATCATTGTGGGCCGCGCGTACCAACTTCAACCCG
>Ga0194133_10002138_pt1 | contig 31622 bp, 32 predicted proteins | sample TA2KigOf40mmetaG_FD_155448 | JGI IMG/M metagenome (GOLD analysis project Ga0194133, IMG submission 155448) | Freshwater microbial communities from Lake Tanganyika, Tanzania - TA2015055 Kigoma Offshore 40m | ecosystem: Environmental > Aquatic > Freshwater > Lake | place: Tanzania: Lake...
GCCACATTCTCTGCAGTCTCAGGCATCGAATCAACGCCGTACTTTTCCTTCATGAGCTTGTTGACAAAGCGCCAGCCGATGGTGGTGTCGTACACCGCATTGGCGCGCGAGAACGCGCTCTCAGCCTTGGGCATAACAAAGGGCGCTCGGCTCATGCTCTCCACCCCGCCGGCGATCATCAGGCCAGCCTCGCCGGACTTGATGGCGCGCGCGACCGTCCCCACTGCATCCAGACCCGATCCGCACAGACGGTTGAGCGTCGCTCCGGGCACCTCCAGGGGTAAGCCGGCCAGCAAACTGGCCATGTGGGCCACATTGCGGTTGTCCTCGCCGGCCTGGTTGGCGCAGCCGTAGATCACATCGGTGACTGCCTGCCAATCGACCCCAGGGTTGCGTGCCATCAGCGCAGCGATGGGAATGGCGGCCAGATCGTCGGTGCGCACGCCGGACAAAACCCCTGCGTAACGGCCGAAGGGGGTGCGAATAGCGTCACAAATAAAAGCGGGTCTCATCTCAAGCTCATGGGTTCAAGGGTTAAGAAAATCGACGCCCTGGATCGGACTGGCGTGTCAAAGCTCAGGCCGCGATGGGCAGCCCCACCCGGCTTTGCAGTTCGGCATGGCTGAGCCCATCGACAAGATCGATCAGGCGCAGCCCAGCCGGCGAGCATTCCAGCGTGGCCAGGTCGGTGTAAATGCGCTTGACGCAGCCGATACCGGTCAAGGGATAGGTGCATTGGGCAACCACTTTGGACTGTCCGGTCTTGGTCAGCAGATCCATCATGACCCAGGTCTGCTTGGCGCCAATGGCCAAATCCATCGCGCCGCCCACAGCCGGTATCGCCCCCGGTTCACCGGTGCTCCAGTTGGCCAGATCGCCGGTCGCGCTGACCTGAAACGCTCCGAGTACGCAGATATCGAGATGACCGCCGCGCATCATGCCGAAGCTGTCGGCGTGGTGGAAAAAAGCGCCGCCGGCCAGCAGAGTGACCGGTTGCTTTCCGGCGTTGATCAGGTCGTAGTCCTCCTGGCCTTCAGCCGGGGCCGGACCCATGCCCAGGATGCCGTTTTCGCTGTGCAGGATCACCTCGATACCGGCCGGCAGGTGGTTGGCCACGAGGGTAGGCTGGCCAATGCCGAGATTCACATAAGCGCCCTCATGAATATCGCGCGCCACCCTCTGGGCCAGTTGATCCTTGCTGCGTGGTGTGTAGCTCATGATCAAGCCGCCTTCTTGAGGCCGCCGGCCTGGGTGGCCACGCGGGGAATCTGAACAAGATGGCTGACGAAGATGCCGGGCGTGACGATGTGCTCCGGATCCATCTGACCGAGTTCCACCACCTCGTGGACAGTGGCTACCGTCTTTTTCGCAGCGGTGGCCAGTGGCTACCGTCTTTTTCGCAGCGGTGGCCATGACCGGCCCGAAATTGCGCGCGGCCTTGCGATACATCAGATTGCCCCATCGGTCGCCGCGCTCAGCCCTGATGAGGGCCAGGTCGCCGTGGATGGGCGTCTCCAGCACATACATACGCCCATTGATCTCGCGGGTTTCCTTGCCGCGCGCCAGTTCGGTGCCGTATCCCGTCGGCGAGAAGAATGCGCCAATGCCTGCCCCGGCAGCGCGAATGCGTTCAGCCAGATTGCCCTGTGGGGTGAGTTCCAACTCGATCCGGCCGCTGCGATACAGGCCGTCAAAAACATGGCTGTCGGTCTGACGCGGGAAGCTGCAAATCACCTTGCGCACCCGTCCGGCCTTGAGCAAAGCGGCCAAGCCCGAATCGCCATTGCCGGCATTGTTGTTGACCACAACCAGATCGCGCGCACCCTGCACGATCAGACCCTCGATCAACTCGTTGGGAATACCGGCGGTGCCAAAGCCGCCGATCAAGACCGTGGCTCCGTCCTGCAAGCCCGCCAGAGCCGCTTCGATGCTGGGCGCAATTTTGTTGATCATGGTTGCTGTCTGAGCCGAGAGAACACTTTAAGCCGCCAGAGATGGACGAAACGCAAACACAGTTGTTCGACATACGAACACAAGTTCGTATAATGAATTTTAAACGACCCAAGCTCCCCATGGCAAGCCCACGCCCCCCAACTGCCAAGCGACGCGCCGAGCCCCCGTTGACGCCAAGTCCAGGGGACAGCTATGTGCAATCCTTCGCGCGTGGACTGAAGGTCATCGGCTGCTTCTGCGCCGAAGCGCCCGCACAAACCTTGACCGAGGTGGCCGTGCGCAGCGGCCTGAGCCGAGCCGGCGCCCGCCGTATCCTGCTGACTTTGCAAACCCTGGGCTATGTGCATAGCGATGGCCGCCTGTTTCGCCTGACCCCGCGGATGCTCGACCTGGGTTTTGCCTACCTGTCATCCATGCCGATCTGGAATCTGGCCGAGCCGGCGATGCAGGCGCTGGCCGCGCGGGTGGGCGAATCGTGTTCGGCCGCGGTGCTCGAAGGCAGCGACATCGTCTATGTGATGCGGGTGCCGACGCACAAGATCCTAAGCATCGGGCTGGGTGTGGGCTCGCGGCTGCCGGCCTACTGCACTTCGCTGGGCCGTATGCTGCTGGCTGACCTGGACGACGAGCACGCCCTCGAAGTGATTGCGAGCAGCCCCCGTCGCGCCCTGACCCGGCACACCCTGACCGAGCCCGAGGAGGTGCTGGCTCGGGTGAGGCTGGCGCGCCGGCAAGGCTGGTGTTTGGTCAATCAGGAGCTTGAGGAGGGCCTGGTGTCACTGGCTGCCCCCCTGCGCGATCGCAGCGGCCGGGCGGTGGCGGCGCTCAACATCAGCGGACAAGTCAACCGCACATCAGCACGGCAGATGCAAGAGAGCATGCTGCCTGAGTTGCGCCAGACGGCTGCGACCATCTCCGCCCTCCTGTCAGCCAAACAGGCCTGAAGAAGCCCGGGCCGGTTAAGCTTGCCTCATGTTCAGCCCCTCGCAAGCCGATGTGCGCAAATTTTTCTGCGATGTTTATGCCCGGCATCGCGACGGTTTACCCATGGACGCGCTGCAGACCTTGGCGTCCCAGTGGGTGGCCGAGCATCCGCAATACTTTGCCGATCTGGCCGACGAAGCTGCAGCACTGGCCTCGATGAAAGAAGCGCACGAGGCCCGTACCAACCCCTTCCTCCACCTGGCCTTGCATCTGTCGATCAGCGAGCAGTGCTCGATCGATCAACCGCGCGGAATCAGACAGGCGGTGGATCTGTTGACGGCGCGGCAATCGCTGCACGAGGCACATCATGAGGCGATGGAATGCCTGGCTCACATGATCTGGGAGAGTCAGCGCGCCGGCCGCCCGCCCGATGGCGCGGCCTACCTTGACTGCGTACAGCGCCGCGCGACCCGCGACTGAGGGATGCGAGGGACACAAAAAAGCCCGTTGGATCAACGGGCTTTTTGATGAGCGTGGCGCCATCAACGAAAGCGGCTTTGCGGCACCACTTTGAGATCGCCCTCCAGCGCGGCCAGGTAGTTGGCAATCTGCTTGAGCTCAGCATGGGTGTACTGCTTGGCGAAGCCGGACATGATGGCGTTGTTACGACCGACGATCTGATTGGCGTCTTTCTTGTAGGCCTTCAGGGCCACGAACAGGTAGTCGGCGTGCTGGCCGCCGATTTTTGGATACGACGGATCGATAGGCGCACTGAAATTGGCGCCGTGACAGGACGCGCAGTTCGCCTTGGCCAGCAAAGCGGCGACAGCCGGACTGGCGGGCTTGGAGTCCTTGGGGGCCACCGACTTGCCGCCGGGCAGTCCGTGCTCACTGTAGAAGGCCGCCAGATCAGCCATGTTCTGGTCGGTCAGGGACTCGGAGATGGCCCGCATGGTGGGATGCTTGCGGTCGCCCTTCTTGTAGGCGTTCAGGGCAGCCACGATGTACTTGGCGCTCTGCCCCGAAATCATCGGCACGCGATAGACCTCGGGAAAGCTGGCCTGGTAGCCCTTGATGCCGTGGCACCCTATGCACATGGCTGCGATGCCCTCACCAGCCTTGGCATCGCCTTTGATATCCTGGGCCCAGACTGCCGCCGTCCCAAATGAGACAAAAGCGGCACAAATCGCGGAGAACAGCTTCAACATTTTGAGCGCACAATCGGAAGTTCAGTCGGGAAAAACCGTACGATTATAGCCAGCAGCAACGGGGCAAACTGAACCCGTCCTGACAGCGATGGCCGTCCTTCGATCCAAGCTCTAAAGCGATTACACGCCATGAAATTCAAAGGTTCCGAATATTATGTGGCCACCGACGACCTGAAGCTGGCCGTCAACGCAGCCGCCACCCTCAAGAAGCCACTGCTCGTCAAGGGCGAGCCGGGCACCGGCAAAACCATGCTGGCCGAGGAAGTGGCACAAGCCCTGGGCATGCCCCTGCTCCAATGGCACATCAAATCGACTACCAAGGCGCAGCAGGGTCTCTACGAGTACGACGCGGTGTCCCGGCTGCGCGACTCCCAATTGGGCGAGGCCAAGGTCAAGGACATCCACAACTACATTGTCAAGGGCGTGCTCTGGCAGGCCTTCACTGCCGAGCAGCCTGTGGCTCTGCTGATCGACGAAATCGACAAGGCTGACATCGAGTTTCCTAACGACCTGCTGCGCGAAATCGACCGTATGGAGTTCTATGTTTACGAGACGCGCGAGCTGGTCAGGGCGCGTCATCGTCCCCTGGTGTTCATTACTTCCAACAACGAAAAGGAGCTGCCCGACGCCTTCTTGCGTCGTTGTTTCTTTCACTACATCAAATTCCCCGAGGCCGAGACGATGAAGAAAATCGTCGATGTGCACTTTCCCGGTCTCAAGCAGGAACTGCTCAGCGCCGCCATGAAGACCTTCTACGATGTGCGCGGCCTGCCCGGCCTGAAGAAAAAGCCCTCGACCTCTGAGCTGCTCGATTGGCTTAAGCTGCTGGTGGCCGAGGACATCGGGGCCGAAGCCCTGCACAGCAAGGACGACAAAGTCTCGGTGCCGCCGCTGGTGGGCGCCCTGCTCAAAAACGAGCAGGATGTGACGCTGTTTGAGAAGCTGGTTTTCATGAACCAGCGCAACCGTTGAGCCGCGTGCGTCACCGGGGATCGGGGCGGGCAATATGCCGTCGGATCGGCCTCCACGATGGACCGGCTTGGCCCAGGCGCTGGGCTTTGGACTGGGCGCTCTCGGCGGATTGGGTGTCGGCCAGTCGAGCGGCCTGGACCTGTTTGCCCCGGGCTTGAGCGTGCCATCGCTTGGCGGGGTGATTTTGATTGGCCTGGGCGCCGGACTGGGCCGCAGGCTGGCCCGGCGTTGGGCAGAACGCATTCGAGATGAAGATGACCGCTACTGACGACCTGCTCAAGCTGACCGCGCCGGTGGAACTCTCGGCCCACGGCGTGCTGCTGCGGCCCCTAGAACTTCAGGACGAGGCCGGATTGGCGCGAGCGGCTGCCGACGGACAACTCTGGGAACTGCGCGTGACCTCGGTCCCGGCCCCCGGGCAGACCCAAAGCTACATTGAAACAGCCCTGCGGCTACGCGAGCAGGGCAGCCGGCTGGCCTTTGTCGTGATTGAGCAGACCATCGGCCAGATCATTGGCTGCTCGAGCTATCACGACATCCTGCCGGAAGTCAGGCGCGTGGAAATCGGCTACACCTGGTATGCCAAGTCATGGCAACGCACCCATGTCAACACCACCTGCAAATGGTTGTTGATGCGCCATGCTTTCGAAACCCTGCAATGCCCGGTGGTCGGCTGGCGCACCGATTGCCTGAACTTCGCCTCGCAGGCCGCCATCGAGCGGCTCGGGGCGCGCAAGGACGGGGTGATCCGCCGCAACGCGATGCGGCGCGACGGCACCATCCGTGATACCGTGATGTACAGCCTGACGCGTGACGAGTGGCCGGCGGTACAACAGCGACTGCTCGAACGACTCGAGCGAGGCGCGCGGAGTGAGCAGACATGCTGATCGACTTTTTCTACACCCTTCGCTCGGCCAAATTGCCGGTCTCAGTGCACGAATTGCTCAGCCTGCTTGAGGCCTTGCGCGCCGGTGTGGTCGGCCCGGCATCGGACCCGCACATGAAAGGGGAAGGTGCGTGGAAGATCGACGACTTCTATCATCTCAGTCGGGCGGTCATGGTCAAGGACGAGAGGCACTACGACAAGTTCGATCGTGCCTTCGGAGCCTACTTCAAGGGCGTAGAAATGGTGGCTGACTTCAGCCGTGAAGTGCCGCTGGAGTGGCTGCGTAAAAATCTCGAGCTCAACCTGAGTCCTGAAGAGAAGGCGCGCATCGAGAAGATGGGCTGGGATGAACTGATGGAGACGCTCAAGAAACGCTTTGAAGAGCAGAAGGAGCGGCACGAAGGCGGCAGCAAGTGGATAGGCACCGGCGGCACATCTCCCTTCGGCAACGGCGGCTACAACCCTCAGGGCATTCGTATCGGCGGCAAGGGCGCCAACAAGAGCGCGGTCAAGGTGTGGGACCAGCGGTCCTACAGAGACTATGACGACGGCCAAGAGCTGGGGACGCGCAACATCAAGGTGGCTCTGCGCCGGCTGCGGCGCTTCGCCCGCGAGGGCAGTCCAGATGAGCTCGACCTCGACAACACCATACGCTCGACAGCAGCCAATGCGGGCTATCTGGACATCAAGATGGTGCCCGAGCGGCACAACAATGTGAAAGTGCTGCTACTCATGGATGTGGGCGGCACCATGGACGAGCACATTGGACGGGTCGAAGAATTGTTTTCGGCCGCTCGAGCCGAATTCAAACATCTGGAGTTCTACTACTTTCACAACTGCGTCTACGACTTCATGTGGAAGAACAACCGCCGCCGCTTTGCCGAGAAGTTCCCGACCTGGGACATCATTCGCAAGTACAACAAGGACTACAAACTTGTTTTCGTGGGCGACGCCACCATGAGTCCGTACGAAATACTGCAGCCCGGTGGCAGCGTCGAATACAACAATGAGGAGGCTGGAGCGCAGTGGATCGCACGCCTGACCCAGGCTTTCCCGCGCTTTACCTGGATCAACCCTGAGCCTCAGGGCGTCTGGCAGTACCGGCAAAGCATCGCCATCATGCAGCAACTGGTAAACCAGCGCATGTTTCCCCTGACCCTGCGCGGCCTCGAAGAGGCGATGCGCCTGCTGACCAAGTAGGCGCCCAGGGCCACTTGGGGCCCGGGCCGACCTGCAAAGACGGCGAAAAAAAGACAGTCCTTCGTGCAATTCACCAACTTGTCAAAAAACGAGGGCATCATGACGACTCCTTGTTTCAAGATGCGTCCAGCGCGTCCCCGCCTATGACCACTCGCCTTACCCGAAGAGTCGCCCTGGCCGGCTGCGCCAGCCTGGCCCTGCCCGCGCTGGCCCAAGGCGCATGGCCACAACGACCGGTTCGGATTGTGGTGCCCTTTGCCCCCGGGGCCGGGACGGATGCCATGGGACGCCTGCTGGCACAAAAGCTGGGCGAACTGTTGGGCGCCAGCTTCGTGGTCGACAACCGCGCCGGCGCATCCGGTGCCATCGGGACGCAGCATGTGGCCCAAAGCGCCCCGGATGGACATACCCTGCTACTCATCGCCGCACCGTTTACTACCGTGGCGGCGGTGCTGCCTCAGGCCGGCTACGACCCGGTGCGTGGCTTTGCGCCGATCAGCATGGTGGCCCAGGGGCCGCTGCTGTGGGTCTGCAACAAGGATCTGCCGGTGTCCAATCTGCGTGAGTTGGTGGAATACGCCCGCAGCCGTCCGGGCCGCCTGAACTACGGCTCAGCCGGAGCCGGTGGCATCAACCACCTGGTGCTTGAAAGCCTCAAGGCTCGCACCGGGGTTTTTATTACCCACATTCCGTACCGAGGCATCGCCCCGGCCACCGTCGACCTCGTGGCCGGCCAGCTCGATGTTTTGACCGGCACCATTCCGGCGCTGGCCCCCTTCGTCCGCGATGGCCGACTCAAAGCCCTGGCAGTGACCACCGCCAAGCGCACCCCTGCGCTACCCGATGTGCCCAGCATGGTGGACATGGGGCTGGCGGGCTTTGATGTGAGCAACTACTTTGGCTTGGTGGCCCCTCGGGGAACCCCCCAGCCGATCATCGACCGGCTCCACGAGGCCCTGCCCCGGCTGCTCGCGCTGCCCGATGTGCAAGCGCGCTTCAAGACCGATGCACTCGAACCCTCCACCCTGGGGCCCGCCGCACTGGCCGCCTTCCTGGCTCAAGACTTTGGCGACTGGCAGAAGGTGGTTGCCTCGCAGGGCATCCGGGTCGAGAGCGTTTAGGCCCGAACCCCGTGCGCCGGCTCAAGCCCCGGGGTTTGATGCCGATAAACCTAAACCTGTTGGAGGCAGGCCGGGGTTCGACCCTGACCTGCAACACGCTATGCGCACGAGATCCACTTTTCTACCTACCGCACTGATTGGGCTGCTGCTGGCAGCCGGCGCTGCGCAGGCGCAGACGCCGCCTGCGCGGCCGGCGGCCCGGCCCCAAGCGGCCCGCCCGGCCGAACCGCCGCCCAACTGCCTGATCACCGAATTCCGCGCCCTGGCGCTCAACACCCACGACCTGAAGGAGCGCGCCGCCAAGGCCAGCGAGTGGCTGCGCCGACACGGGGGCAGTTGCACCGAAGACCAGTTGCGCATTCTTTATGCCAACCGCAGCAACTGGCTGGGCAACGCCGATTCGCTGCAACTGAGCTCGCAGATTGAGGGCGCTCTGGAGAGCCGCCTGAAGAACAAGCCCGAACAACTGGCCCAGCTTTTTGGCGCACCGCCTCGGCCGGCGGCCACCAACGAGACGATACGCGCCGGCGATCTGGCACCGCGACCGGCGCCGGTGGTGGCCCCGGGCACCCCGGCCGTGGTACAGGCTGCGCCAGTGGTGGCCGTGCCGGTGGCCGTTGCGGCCAGCAGCAGCCCGCAGGCGGGCGCGGCCAAGCCGCCCGAACCGGGCAAATACTTCGACCCCGCCCTGCGCAAAGCCGTACAAGACTACTTCACCGCCAACCGGGGCAGTGCCGCCTGCCCGGCCGATCTGGTCCTCAGAAACGGCCGCTGCGAATCACCCACCGCGACCCGAGCCTGGAAGATCGGGCAGCCGCTGCCGGTCAACCTGAGCACCAAGACCCTGCCGCCGCGGCTGCTGGAGGCCCTGGGTGCTGCCCCCAAAGGACACAGCTATGTCCAGGTCGAGGGCGACCTGTTGCTCATTGCCGACGACAGCAAGACGGTGGTCGACTCGGTGCTCGACCTCGGTCAGGTCGCCCCCCGCAGCTAGGCTCGCAGTCCGGGCTTTATCACCGGCCGTATCAGGTCCAGAGCCGTAAATCAGGGGAATCCCCGAATAAGACGGCCTTGCGCGCGGGTGCATACTGAGGGTCTAACCATGACTTTCTGATGGACCTCCCATGAAACTGCGTTTGCTTACCCTTTGCGCCGCGCTCGCCTTGGGCGCTGCCGGCCTGCAGGCCAAGACCTTCAAGTGGACCAGCGCCAGCGACATCCCGACCCTGGACATTCATTCCCAGAACAATGCGCTGGGTAATGGCGTGCATGCGTCCATCTATGACGCGCTGGTGTACTACAACAGCAGAACCTTCAAGGCCGAGCCGCAACTGGCCACCGCCTGGCGCGAACTTTCGCCCCGGCAAATGCGCTTTACCTTGCGTCAGGGCGTCAAATTCAGCGATGGCTCGCTGTTGAGCGCCGACGATGTGGTGTTCTCCATCACCCGGGCCATGGCCCGTACCTCGAACTACCAGATCTACACCCAAGGCATAGACCGGGTGGTCAAGGTCGACAACAGCACCATAGACATCCTTCTGAAGGACCCCAACCCGGTGCTGATCAACCAGCTCACCGAGCTGCGCATCATGAGCAAGGCCTGGGCCGAGAAAAACCGATCCACCGAACCCAAGGACATCCGCACCAAGGATGAGACCTTCGCCCACCGCAACGCCATGGGCACCGGCCCCTTCATGGTCAAGGAGTGGCAACCCGATCAGCGTATGGTGCTGGTGCGTAACCCCAACTACTGGGGCAGCATCCCCACCAATGTCACCGAAATCGTTTACACCCCGGTCCGGGCCGAGGCCACCCGCATCGCGGCCTTGCTCTCCGGTGAGGTCGACTTTGTCCTCGACCCCAGCCCGCAAGATCTGCCACGGCTGCGCGGCAACGCCAACCTCAAGGTGCTCGACGGCGTGGAGAACCGCACCATCTTCCTCGGCATGGACCAGTTCCGCGATGAGTTACCCGGCTCTAACATCAAGGGGAAAAATCCGCTGAAGGACCTGCGCGTACGCAAGGCCCTCTATCAGGCCATCGACAGTGCCAACCTCAACAAGGTCACGATGCGCGGCCTGAGCCAGCCCACCGGCACCCTGGTGGCCCCTCAGGTTGCAGGCTGGACAGAAAAGGTGCACCAGCGTCTGCCTTTCGATCAGGATGCGGCTAAAAAGCTGCTGGCCGAGGCCGGCTATCCCAACGGCTTTGAGGTCGACTTTGCCTGTCCAAACAACCGCTACATCAACGACGAGGAAATCTGCCAGGCCATCACCGCCATGTGGGCGCGGGTGGGCGTGAGGGCCAAACTTCGCACGCTGCCGCTGGTGACCTATTTCCCGATGATCCAACGCTACGAGGCCAGCATTTACATGCTGGGCTGGGGCGTGCCGACCTTTGATGCGCTCTACAGCCTGCAGTCACTGACCCGCAGTGTCGGAACCGGTGGGGACGGCAACTACAACGTGGGCCGCTACAGCAACGCGCGCATGGACTATGTCGTCGACCGGATCAAGGTCGAGACCGACCTGCCGGTGCGCAACCGCCTGCTGACTGAGGGCTTGCAGTTGTCCAACGACACCGTCTCGCACATCCCCTTGCACAACCAAATCATTCCCTGGGCGATGAAGAAAAATGTCGATGTGGTGCACCGCGCCGACAACCGGCTAGACTGGCGCCTGATTCAGGTCAACTGATCCATCGCCAAGCCCCGCCTGGCGTTCTCTCGGGGACGACGGGTTTTTTCTGCGCTTGGGCGCAGCCATCGCCTCATGCTCGCTTTCATTGTTCAACGCCTGCTGCAGGCCATCGTGGTCATGGCCTCGGTGGCTTTCATCGCCTTCTTGCTGTTTCAGTATGTGGGCGATCCGGTGGTCTTCCTGCTTGGCCAGGACGCCACGCCAGAGCAGATCAAACAAATGCGGGCCGACCTGGGTCTGGATCAGCCCTTCTTCGTGCAGTATGTGCATTTCCTGTTGAATGCGGTTCAAGGCGAATTTGGCTTGAGTCTGCGTCAGGGCACCAAGGTGTCGACCCTTATCGTCGAGCGCTTTCCCGCCACGCTCGAACTGGCTCTGGCCGCCGCCCTTCTGGCATTGGCCATAGGCATCCCTATGGGGGTGTATGCCGCGCTGCGACGCGGCACCTTCACCAGCCAGGTCTTCATGACGATATCGCTGTTGGGTGTGTCGCTGCCCACCTTCCTGATCGGAATTTTGCTGATTCTGATCTTCGCAGTGATGCTGGGCTGGCTGCCCAGCTTTGGTCGCGGCGAGGTGGTCAAGTTTGGCACCTGGACCACCGGGCTGCTCACCGCCAAAGGCTGGCAGCACATCGTCCTGCCAGCGGTGACACTGGCCATCTTCCAATTGACCTTGATCATGCGCTTGGTGCGCGCCGAGATGCTGGAGGTGCTGCGCACCGACTACATCAAGTTCGCGCGCGCGCGCGGACTGCCCAACCGAGCCATCCATTTTGGCCACGCCCTCAAAAACACCCTTGTGCCCGTGATGACGATCACCGGCTTGCAGTTGGGGGGGCTGATTGCCTTTGCCATCATCACTGAAACGGTGTTCCAGTGGCCCGGCATGGGCCTGCTGTTCATACAGGCAGTGACCTTCGCCGATATCCCAGTCATGGCCGCCTACCTGTGCTTGATCGCTCTGATCTTCGTGGTCATCAATCTGATTGTCGACCTGCTGTATTTCGCAGTCGATCCGCGTCTTCGCGTGGACAAATCCCAGTCGCACTGAGGCCAAACATGAACCTTTTCTACGCCTATTGATAACGGCTTCACGATTGCGACCATGACTGCATTTCTGCGCCGCTGGCTCGACAGCGATGTCGGCCACAGCTTCAAATCCTCGCCGACGGCGATGGTGGCCGCCTGCATTGCGCTGGTCTGTGTCATCAGCGCGCTTTTTGCTAATTGGGTCGCCCCGCACAACCCCTTTGATCTGGCCACCCTTGAGCTCAGCGATGCCCGGCTGCCGCCGGCGTGGATCGAGGGGGGGAGCACCAAGTTTCTGCTGGGCACCGACGACCAGGGGCGCGACATTCTCTGGGGGGAGCACCAAGTTTCTGCTGGGCACCGACGACCAGGGGCGCGACATTCTCTCGGCCCTGATCTATGGCTCGCGTATCTCGCTGGTGGTGGGCCTGGCCTCGGTCATCCTGTCGGTGCTGGTCGGGGTGAGTCTGGGTTTGCTGGCCGGATTTCGGGGCGGATGGCTCGATGCCTTCCTGATGCGCCTGTGCGATGTCATGCTGTCGTTCCCGGCCATCCTGGTGGCCCTGCTGATTGCGGGCGTCGGGCGCGCGCTCTTCCCCAATGCCCATGAGTCCCTGGCGTTCGGGGTGCTCATTTTGTCCATCACACTGACTGGCTGGGTACAGTACGCGCGCACCGTGCGCGGCTCGACCTTGGTCGAACGCAACAAAGAATATGTGCAGGCAGCCCGGGTGACGGGCGTGGCGCCGATGCGCATCATGGGCCGGCATGTGCTGCCCAATGTGATGGGGCCGGTGCTGGTGCTGGCCACAATTCAGGTGGCCACCGCCATCATCACCGAGGCCACCTTGTCCTTCCTGGGCGTGGGCGTTCCGCCGACATCGCCCTCGCTGGGCACCTTGATTCGGGTCGGCAACGACTACCTGTTCTCTGGCGAATGGTGGATCACGATCTTCCCCGGCGTGATGCTCGTGCTCATTGCGCTGTCGGTCAATCTGCTGGGCGACTGGCTCCGCGATGCACTCAATCCGAGGTTGCGATGAGTCTGCTGCAAGTGAAAAATCTGGTGGTGGAGTTTGCCCACCGCCGCGGCACGCTCAGGGCCCTGGACGATATCTCCTTTGACATCGCCCCAGGTGAAATCCTGGGTGTGGTGGGCGAATCAGGCGCAGGCAAGTCGCTCACCGGCGCTTCCATCATCGGGCTGCTCGAACCCCCCGGGCGGGTGGCCAGCGGCCAGATCCTGCTTGAAGGCCAGCGTATCGACCACCTGAGCACCGATGAGATGCGCCATATCCGAGGCCGCAAGATCGGGGCTATCTTTCAGGACCCCCTGACATCGTTGAACCCCCTCTACACCGTGGGCCGGCAATTGACCGAAACCATTGAGGCCCACCTGCCTGTCAGCCGGGCCCAAGCGCGCCAGCGCGCGATCGAGTTGCTGCAGGACACGGGCATACCTGCGGCCGAACAGCGCATCGACCACTATCCGCACCAGTTCTCTGGCGGTATGCGCCAGCGGGTTGTAATCGCCCTGGCCCTGGCCGCAGAGCCGCAGCTGATCGTGGCCGATGAACCCACCACGGCGCTGGATGTCTCCATCCAGGCGCAGATCATCAGCCTGCTCAAAAAGGTGTGCAAGGACCGAGGCGCTGCGGTCATGCTGATCACCCATGACATGGGCGTGATTGCAGAAACCTGTGACCGGGTGGCGGTGATGTACGCAGGACGCATCGCCGAGATCGGTCCGGTGCGCCAAGTCATTGAGCAACCGGCCCACCCCTACACCCGCGGCCTGATGGCCTGCATCCCCGACATGGCCAGCGACCGTCACAAGCTCAATCAGATCGAAGGCGCCATGCCGCGGCTCAATGCCATCCCCGCTGGCTGCGCCTTCAACCCGCGCTGCCCTCAGGCCTTGGATCGTTGCAGCCGGCAGCGGCCCGAATTGATGCTCGCCGGTGCAACCCAGGCCGCCTGCTGGCTGCATGAGAAGGTGACCGCATGAGCGAGAACATACCCCTGGTGGTGGCCCGGGACTTGGCCATGACTTTCGATGTCTCGGCGCCCTGGCTCAACCGCGTGCTTGAGGGCAAGCCACGCCAGTTACTCAGAGCCGTCGATGGCGTCAGCTTTGAAATCGAGCGCGGTCAGACCTTGGCCTTGGTCGGCGAGTCGGGCTGTGGCAAGAGCACCGTGGCGCGACTGCTGGTCGGTCTGTACCAGCCCACGCGCGGGTCCATGCAGTTTGACGGGCAGGATGCCCACGCCGCCTACCGTTCAGCCGATGCACGGGCCATCCGCCAGCGCATCCAGATGATTTTTCAGGATCCTTACGCCAGCCTCAACCCGCGCTGGACGGTACAGGCCATCGTCGGGGAGCCGTTGCGCGAGCATGGACTGATCAGCGAGGAGGCCGAGCTCAACGACCGGGTGGCCGACCTGCTGCGATCGGTAGGCTTGTCGGGCCAGGACATGGGCAAGTACCCGCACCAGTTCTCCGGCGGGCAGCGTCAGCGCATCTCCATTGCCCGTGCCCTGGCCACCGCCCCGGAGTTCCTGGTCTGCGATGAACCCACCTCGGCCCTTGATGTGAGCGTGCAGGCTCAGGTGCTCAATATCATGAAGGATCTGCAGCGCAGCCGTGGCCTCACCTATCTGTTCATCTCGCACAACTTGGCGGTGGTGCGTCATGTCAGCGATCGTGTCGGCGTGATGTACCTGGGCCGGCTGGTGGAACTGGCCGACAAGCGCACCTTGTTTGAGCAGCCGCGGCACCCCTACACCCGCATGCTGCTGGAGGCCATCCCCAAAATGCACCAGACCGGTCAAGCCCGAACACCGGTGCAAAAGCCCGAACACCGGTGCAAGGCGAGGTGCCCAATCCGCTCAACCCACCTAGCGGCTGCACCTTCCACCCCCGCTGTCCACAGGCCGACGAGCGTTGCAAAACCGAGCGACCGGCCCTGCGCCAGTTCCAGGGCATACAGATCGCCTGCCATCAGGTCTGAGCGACCGGCTGCTGACCGAGTCGAGTGTGTGGCTTTAGCGATACTTCGCCACAGCGCCCAGGCGCCCGGGCACAGCGCCCGCCAACCTACAATCCTGCTGCCGCCGGCATAGTTCAATGGATAGAACGAGCGCCTCCTAAGCGCTAGATACAGGTTCGATTCCTGTTGCTGGTACCAGCTTCTCAAGGCTGGATCGGCCCCCTCCCCCTCTCCCGCACGCCAAAACCTAGGGTTTTCACTGATCCGTCTTTTATGTCAACTTAAATTGATTTATTTATATGTCATTTTATGATGACACAATGAACTGCCCAGTTCACCTCATTCGCGGCGCCAGCCGCGGATACCCCGTGCGGGTTCAGCACGTCTTCTTGCAAGGAGAAACACCATGTCTGACCACGACAAGGTAGGGCCAACGGGACTGACCGTGGCCGAATCGGAGGAGATTCATCGAAATCTCATCCAAGGCACGCAGATCTTCGGCATGATTGCCGCGCTCGCGCATCTGCTGGCCTTCATCTATTCACCCTGGCTCAAGTAAGGGAGGCGCCATGATCTACGGAAAAATGTGGACGGTTGTCCGGCCCCAAGTGGGCATCCCGATGTTCATCGCGGCCGTGGCCATTGCATCGTTCAGCGTGCATCTGGCCTTGACGCTGAACACCACCTGGGTGAAGAACTTCCTCAACGGGGGAGCTTCCAAGGCTGTCGCTGCGGCGCCGGCGGCGGCAGAACCTGCGGCGAAGAAGTAGTCGGCTCGTCAAGCCAGACCGATCGTCCCGCCAGGGATGATCGGTCATTTGCAACTCAATGAATCCAACCCACCGTCGATGGGTGACCAGCTGGGTCCGCCTCGGCTCGAGATTCCTGCCTTTCGCTGACGCCGCCAGCGCAGACCTGCCCTTGTCGCGCCTGCTGAGGCTGTCGCTGTTCCAGATTTCCTTCGGCATGGCAGTGGTCATGCTCGTGGGTACGCTCAACCGGGTAATGATTGTGGAGCTCAAGGTGCCAGCCGGCCTGGTAGCCCTGATGGTGGCCCTGCCACTGCTGGCCGCACCCTTTCGCGCCTTGATCGGCTTTCGCTCCGACCACCACCGCAGCGAACTGGGCTGGCGGCGCGTGCCCTACATCTGGATGGGCACCATGATCCAGTTTGGCGGCTTTGCGATCATGCCTTTTGCCCTTCTGGTGCTTGCCGGTGCCGGACAGTCGGCCCAAGCGCCGGCCTGGGTGGGACAGATCGGAGCCGCCCTGGCTTTTTTAATGGTCGGGGCCGGCATGCACACCACACAAACGGCGGGTCTGGCCCTGGCCACCGACCTGGCCCCGCCGCAGACGCAGCCCAAAGTCGTGGGCCTGATGTATGTGATGCAACTGGTCGGCATGATGTTCAGCGCACTTTTTTTTGGCGATTTGTTGTCCGACTACAGCCCAGGACGGCTGATCCAGGTCATTCAGGCCGCAGCCATCATGACCCTGGTGCTCAATGTGGCGGCCCTCTGGAAGCAAGAGTCGCGCAGCCGAGGACGGGGGCAGCTACAAGCTGGCGAGAGCTTTTCTCAGGCCTGGCAACGATTTACCCGCGATGCAGCCGCCCGCCGGCGACTGTGGGGCGTGGGCCTGGGCACCATGGCCTTTACCATGCAAGATGTGCTTCTCGAGCCCTACGGCGGTGAAGTACTGTCCCTGAGCGTGGCGCACACGACCTTCCTGACCGCCACCCTGGCCCTGGGCGGGCTGATCGGATTTGGCATTGCCTCGAGAGTGCTTGGGCGTGGCGCAGACCCTTGCCGGATGGCCATGATGGGCGCCTGGGTCGGCCTTCCTGCATTTGCTCTGGTGATAGCCGCCGCCCCAGCGCAGTCTGCGGCCTTGTTTGTAGCTGGCGCGTTTTTCATTGGCTTGGGGGGTGGGCTGTTCGCTCACGGCACCCTGACCGCCACCATGCAGAACGCCGCCAAAGAGGAAGTGGGCCTGGCCCTAGGGGCCTGGGGCTCGGTGCAAGCCACAGCAGCAGGCTTGGCGATGGCGCTGGGCGGCTTGATGCGCCAGGTGCTGAGCGAGCCTCTCGGGCTGACAGCCGCTTACACCAGCGTCTATGGGCTGGAACTGATACTCCTGGCAGCCACCGTGGCCGCTATGGCGCCCCTGGCACGAAACCGAGCCCCTGCAACGGGTATCCCGACACCGGGACAATCTCATCCTGTTCGACAAATCCCCGGCCCGTAGGCACAAGGAAAACACCATGGAAATTCACCACATCCTCTTGATCATGCTGGGCGTGTTCGGCCTGTTCTGGCTGGCCAACTGGTTCAACCGACCCAAAAAGTAACTCGGAGACCCTGCCACCGGATCAGTGCCGCGGTTCCTCGCACGCACGCAGGGTCCGGCTGATCAACAGGACGGGCAGCAAACCGACGGCCACCAAGGCCAGCGCCGGCAGTGCCGCCTCCCCCAGCCGTTCATCGCGAGCCATCTGGTAGGCCACCACGGCCAGGGTGTCGCTGTCAAAAGGACGCAGCACCAAAGTGGCGGGTAGCTCCTTCATGACATCGACAAACACCAGCAGTCCTGCGGCGGCCGTGGCGCGCCTTAGCAGCGGCGCGTGTACCCGCCAGAGCAAAGCGCGGCCAGAAACCCCCAGCATGCGCGCGCTGTCGTCCAGACTGGCCGCAATGCGCGCATAACCGCTACAGACCGATTGCAACGCCACCGCCAAAAAGCGCACCAGATACGCCCAGACCAATCCGACCGAGGTCGTGGTCAGCCAGCCGGCCAGAGGCCACTGTGGCACCAGGCTCTGCAGCCAGCCTAGCGGCAAAAGCAGTCCAACCACAATCACTGCGCCGGGAATCGCATACCCCAGGCCCACCAGTTCCGAGGCCCAGCGATGCACCCCCCGCACCTGCGTGCGGGCAGTAAAGGCCAGCAACACCGCCAATGCGGTGGCCAAAACGGCGGTCAGTCCGGCCAGCCATAGGCTGTTGAAGGACCAGGCCAAAAAAGAGTCCCAATGCCACTGCCCCCATCCCTGTACCAGAGGCCGCACCATGAAAACAACCGGGAGGAAAAAGCCCAGGGCAATCGGACCGGCGCATACAAGCCAAGCCAGCACCGCCTGCGCGCCCTGAAGCCGCACCGGCTGCGATTCAGCCGCGCCACTTCGGACCCCGCCCCGGCTGTCGGCAAAACGCAGCCGGTGCTGGGCGGTGCGCTCGATGGCCAGCAAGGCGGCCACCCAGAAGAGCAAGACCGTGGCCAGTTGCGCAGCCACCGCACGGTTATCCAGGGCCAGCCAAGCCTTGTAAATACCGGTGGTAAAGGTCTGTATGCCCAGGTAGCTTGAGGCACCAAAGTCAGCCAGCGTTTCCATCAGCGCCAGGCCGACGCCGGCCGTAATCGCCGGCCGCGCCAGCGGCAGAGCCACCTGCAACAAACGGCGGCGCAGCGGGGCACCCAGCAGACGAGCCGCCTCCATGAGATTGACGGCGCGCTCGGCCAGGGCGGTGCGCACCAGCAGATACACATAGGGATACAGACATACGGTAAAGACCAGCACCGCCCCCCACAGGCTCTGGACATCGGGCAGCAATCGGCCCTGCAGACCCAGGCCGGCGCGCAGGAAGCTCTGCAATGGGCCGGCGAACTGCAGAAAGTCGGTGTAGGCAAAAGCCACCACATAGGCGGGCATCGCCAAGGGGAGCAAAAGCGCCCACTCAAAAACCCGCCGGCCCGGAAAATCGAACAGGGCCACCGCGCAGGCTGTACCAGCGCCCAAGACGGTCACGCCAAGGGCTACCGCCAGGCACAGAATCAGGGAGGTCATGGCATAGCCCGGCAGCACGGTAGAGCCCATACCCGCCAGCAAGGCCCACCCCTGTCGGTCCAGCTCCAGCCAAGACGCCAGCACGGCCAACACCGGCAGGCTCAGAAGCACCACCAGCGCGGCCAACAGGCATTGGGAGAAAAAGCGCGAGCTCATGAGAGGGCTGCGGCATGGCCGCAAAAACTTGGCGCCAGATTGAATCCGAACCGAACTTTGTAAATGCGAATTGTACGCATTTAGCTTTTCCTGGCCGTAAAATCGGCCCATGTTTCTCGAAGTGTCAGAACTGACTGTGCGCTACCCCGGCCGGCGAGCCGCGGCGGTGGAATCGGTGAGCCTGGGCTTACCGGCGGGGGGCATCGGGGTGCTGATTGGTCCCTCCGGCTGTGGCAAGACCACGCTGCTGCGGGCCATTGCCGGCTTGGAGCAGGCGCAGACCGGCGAGATTCGCTTGGGTGGCGAGGCGGTCAGCCAACCCGGCAAGCACATCGCAGCGGAGGCGCGTCGAATTGGCATGGTGTTCCAAGACTATGCGCTCTTCCCCCACCTCGATGTCGGGTCCAATGTGGCCTTCGGTCTGCAGGGGCTCAAACCCGCCGAGCGCAAGGCCCGGGTGGCCCAAGTGCTGGCCTTGGTCGGTCTGGAGCGGGCTGGGCGGCTGTTCGCTCACCAGCTCTCCGGTGGCCAACAGCAGAGGGTGGCTCTGGCTCGCGCTTTAGCGCCCCAGCCCCGGCTGCTTCTGCTCGACGAACCTTTTTCCAATCTGGATGTCGAGTTGCGCGAGCGCTTGGCCCATGAGCTCAGGGGCATCCTCAAGGCGGCCGGAGCCACCGCGCTCTTCGTCACCCACGACCAGCTCGAAGCTTTTGCCATCGGCGACCTGATCGGCGTGATGCACGAAGGCCGGCTGCACCAGTGGGACGAGGCCTACAGCCTGTACCACCGGCCTGCCACCCGCTTTGTGGCCGACTTCATCGGTCACGGCGTCTTTACCCCGGCCACCCTGCATGAAGTTCAGGGGCAGATCGTGGTGGATACGCCCGTCGGACGCCTGAGTGATGTAACCGAATGCCCCCTGCCCGGCGCCTTTGAGGGTGGGCAATGCGATGTGCTGCTGCGTGCCGATGACATCGTTCATGACGACGATGCCCCGGTGAAGGCGCAAATCATCCGCAAGGCCTTCCGCGGATCGGAGTTTCTGTATACGCTGCGCCTGGCCAGTGGTCACACGGTGATGGCCCATGTGCCCAGCCACCATGACCACACCCTGGGCGAATGGATAGGCATACGCGCCCAGGTCGACCATGTGGTGACCTTCCAACGCGCCTGATCCCCGAAACGACGCGCTCTTTGCCGACGGACCCACCCCGGTGCGGCTGCTTAGACCGGGCGACGCATAGCGTCGGTGAGTACGCCGACCTGTCAATCGATCTTCACGCGATAGAGCACGCTGCCTGATGACTGGGGCAGCAAGGGACCGGTAAAGTGCGCCGTGGCAAGAAACGCCCAAAACAAAAAAGCGAACGCAGCGCAGTACAGGAGGGGCCTGTGGACGGCGAGGCGGCAACTGGGTACGAGTGACATACAGGTGTAAATCTAAAAAAAGAGATCAGCGCGTGGCCGCAATGGCCGGTTCGCTGGACGGAAGGGATGTGACCGAGGACACGCGTGCGCGTGCTTGCACTTCAACCCTGCCCGAGGCGGGGATCTGTGGGATTGACCAACGCAGGCTTCGGTATTCGCTGGTGGGAATAGCTTGTGTCTTGCCATTGGCCAGATTACGCATCAAGGGTTCGCGCCCGAAGGAGCCGCCGCGAACGGCTGCCTCAACCGTCTGCGATGGCTGAGCCGAGCGCGCTTGGTATTCCAGGCCCTGGGGGATCGGCAGCGTGGCCTGCACATCCCTGACCGGCTGGGTACTTCGATTGATGTAGACCACGCGGTACTCGATCAGATCACCGGGCTTGATCCCGTTAATCGGCTTGAGCACCTCACTGCCGTTTTCAAAGGTCACCAGCATCTGGGTGAGTACGGCTTCTACCGCCGACGACTGGGCCTGCAGCGCGGCGCCAAGGTGGGGCTGCGCATGCACCGGGGCCGCGCAGCAGGCCAAAACCAAAATTGCAACTGCATGCAAGCGGCCCGGGGTCGCTGCCCTCAGCAGATTCCCCATGCAACTTGCACGAATCGAAAACTTCATAGACCGCCCTCAATTCAAAAAAAGGCGAATTCTTGTGTCGATGTCTTAAAAAATCAATTCTCTTTGCAAGATTTGACAAAACGAAGCGAAAAATTAATCGCTCATAACGAGACGAAGCAAGCGCTGATTCGCCAATGACGAGGGCAGACAGTCAGTGAACTTCTTTGCGCTAGGTTTTTGGGTTCGCAAGGACAAAAAGGAGGGCCCGGTGGGCCCCGACCCAACACGCGCGATAAAGTTGAACGCAGGACGAGGCTGTCCCGCTAACTGGAATTTCAGTGACGCTGCGGAGTCTGTCTCAGCGCGTGGACCTGCTCGCGCAGGTCCTGGGCCCAACGCCTGCGGTCGCGACCCGCGTGTCGATCGGGCGGGCCAATCAACACATGGGCTTGCACGCCTTGAGCCGCCAGAGTGCGCAGCACCGACCCAACCAGGGTGTCGTCGCCAACAAAACGCGGGGCGTGGCTGACCAGGCCGCTCGGACCATCGACAAAACGCAGGGCCACCGGCTGCACCGGCACATCGGCCAGGATGGCGGCCTGGATCAAGTTGGCATGGAAGGGCTTGATCGCCAGACCATCTCCGGTGGTGCCTTCCGGGAAAACGGCCAGCACATCGCCAGCCCGGAGACGCTCCACCATGAAGTGCACCATCCGGTGCGCATCACGGCGCGACTCGCGCTCAATAAACAAGGTCCCCGCCTCACGCGCCATGTAGCCGATCAAGGGCCAACGCTGCACATCGGCCTTCGAGATGAATCGGCAGTAGCCCGCTGCATGCAAGACCAGGATGTCAAGCCACGAGATGTGGTTGGCCACCAGCAGTACCGGCCCACCATTTAGGGGCGGGCCCTGGCGACGCAGCTCGATACCCAGAGCCGCGAGCATCCGGCTGGCCCAGCGCTGTACATGCTCTTGCCTTTGGCCCGCCTCCAGGCGCGTGAATTGCAAGCGGATGATCCAAAAACCGCTCACGATCTGCCAGAGAACACGCACCAAACGCCCCAACACCCGAGGTCGTCCGAGCAGGCCCAGCATGCTCAGCCCTCGAAGGCGATGCGGCCGCCCACCACGGTCCAACGCACCCGCGCCGGCAGGGCGTGACCCGCAAAGGGAGAATGCCGTCCTCGACTGCGCAGAGCCTGAGGCTCGACGGCCCACTGCGCAGCGGGATCGAACAGGCACAGATCGGCCACGCCCCCGACGCGCAGGCGGCCGCAGCTTTCCCTCAGGGGCCCCAGCGCCGAGCCCATCACCCGGGCGGGATCACAGGTCAGCCGTGAGAGGACCTGGGGCAGTTCCAGCCCTTCCTGTTGGCCCCACTTGCAGGCCAGCCCCAGTAGCAATTCAAGTCCGCTGGCGCCAGGCTGGGCTTGCGCAAAGGGCAAGGCCTTGTCGTCATCGCTGACTGGGGTGTGGTCAGACACCAGCGCATCAATGACGCCCTCCTTGAGGGCCTGGCTAAGCGCCTGCCGATCGCGCTGCTGTCGCGGCGGTGGATCCAGGCGCATGCGGCTGTCGAAGTAGCCAATGTCGTTGTCGGTCAGCAGCAGGTTGTGGATGCTCACATCACAGGTGATCGGCAGGCCCTCGGCTTTGGCCGCTTGTACCAAGCGGACGCCGGCAGCACTGCTGATGCGCAGGACATGCAAGCGCGCCCCGGTGCTGCGTACCAACTCAAACAAGGTGTGCAAGGCCACTGTCTCGGCAGCCACCGATACGCCCGACAGGCCCAAACGCGTGGCCAGGGGACCACTGGCTGCCACGCCCTTGCCCAACCAGGGGTCGCGCGGCCGCAACCAGACCGCCAGACCGAAGGTGGCCGCGTACTGCATCGCCCGCTGCAAGACGCGAGTGTCGTGCACAGCGATCTCGGCCTGGCTAAATCCAATGCAACCGGACTCGGTCAACTCGACCATCTCGGTGAGAACCTCCCCCCTGAGGCCACGCGTCAAAGCGCCCAGGGGAAAAACACGGGCTGCCGATCGGCGTTCGGCACGGCTGCGCAGCATCTCAACCAGACCGGGCTCGTCGAGCACCGGGTCGGTGTCGGGCAAACAGACCAGGCTGGTGATGCCACCGGCTACTGCCGCAGCGAGTTCGCAATCGAGCATGCCCTCATGCTCATGTCCGGGTTCTCCAAGCCGGGTGGCCAAATCAACCAGCCCGGGGGCCACCACCAGACCGCTGGCATCAAGGATGCGATCGGCCTCAAAGCCAGCCGGTATCGCGCCAAGGGCCAGGATCCTGCCGGCCTCGATGGCCACATCGGCTGCCCGGTCGTAGGAGGAGGCCGGATCGATGACGCGGCCGTTCTTGATGAGGATCTTCATGCTTCGTTCCCCGCCACCAGGCTCATGACGGCCATACGCACTGCAATCCCGAAGGTCACTTGCGGCAGGATGACGCTTTGCTGCCCATCGACGACCGCCGAATCGATCTCCACACCGCGGTTGATCGGCCCAGGATGCATCACGATCGCATCAGGACGGGCCCACTGCAAGCGCTCGGGGGTCAGGCCAAAGCTCTTGAAAAACTCCTGGCTCGAGGGCAGAAGTGCGCCGCTCATGCGTTCGTTTTGCAGCCTGAGCATGATGATCACATCCGCACCTCGCAACCCCTCCTCCAAGGTATGGCACACACGCACGCCCATCTCGGCCAGATCCGAGGGCACCAAGGTCCGCGGGCCGACCACCCGTACCTCCGGGCAGCCGAGCGTGGTAAGCGCATGGATGTCTGACCGGGCCACCCGCGAATGCAAAACATCACCGACGATAGCCACGGTGAGCTGAGAAAAATCCTTTTTGTAGTGCCGGATGGTGTACATGTCGAGCAAACCCTGGGTGGGGTGCGCATGACGGCCGTCGCCAGCGTTGACCACATGCACATGCGGAGCCACATGACGGGCAATCAGATGCGGCGCGCCCGATTCGCTATGCCTTACCACGAATAAATCGGCCGCCATGGCAGACAGGTTGGCAATGGTGTCCAGCAAGGATTCACCCTTGGAAGCCGAGGACCGCGCGATGTCGAGGTTGATCACATCGGCAGACAAGCGGGTGGCAGCAATTTCGAAAGTGGTCCGGGTTCGGGTGGAGTTTTCGAAAAACAGATTGAAGACGCTTTTACCCCGCAGCAAGGGCACCTTCTTGACTTCGCGGTCGTTGACGCTGACAAAACGATCAGCCGTATCGAGAATCTGAAGCACGATTTCGCGGGGCAGGCCCTCGACGGACAACAAATGGATCAACTCGCCGTGGCGGTTGAGTTGCGGGTTGCGTTTGTAGAGCATGCCTCAAGCCCCCTGCACTTCAAGCGACAGCCGTCCGGCTGCATCGCGAGCCAGTTGCAGGCTCTGGGCGAGCGGCAGACTGACCCGCGCGGCCGCCACATCGGCCTGCACAGGCAGCTCACGCCCGCCCCGGTCCACCAGTACGGCCAGTTGCACGCTCGCTGGTCGGCCATAGTCAAACAGCTCATTGAGGACCGCCCGCACCGTGCGACCGGTAAAGAGCACATCGTCGAGCACGATCAGGTGAGCACCGTCGACATCAAAGGGCAGTTGGGTCTGGGCCTTGCCCGAGAGCCCGCGCTGGGAAAAATCATCGCGATGCATGGCCGAGGAAAGTACGCCCATGGGACGGCTCAGACCGAGATCGCGCTGCAGGCGCTCGGCCAGCCAGACCCCACCGGAGGCCACCCCCACCAGATGGACGACCTGGCCCACACGCTCGGCCAGCAAAGCCTGCACCCCGCGCCGCAAGTCAGCGTAAAGTGCCTCGGCATCAAGGGTCAAAGCGCTCAAGGGGGGCCTCCAGGGGGAGACACCAGAAGAAGGAAGTGGAGGGTCATACAAGACTCCGAAAAAACTGCTCGAGAATTATGCAGGCCGCTCCCGCATCCGGGTCCTGGTGACCCTGGGCGCGTGCCTCGGTGGTGGAATAGCGCTCATCGACCTCAAAAACAGGCAGGCCAAAGCGCCCGCGCAGCTGCCGCACAAAGCGGCGCGCGCGGTCGGTGTTGTCGTGCGATGCCCCGTCCGGATGGAAGGGAATGCCGACCACCAGGGCGTCGGGCTGCCACTGGGCGATTGTCTGGCTCAGGGCCGGCCAGCGAGCTTGACCACGGGCCGCGATGGTGCCGCGCGGGGTGGCAGTCAGGGTCAGCCGATTGCCAGTGGCCACGCCGGTTCGCTCGGTACCGAAATCAAAAGCCAGAAAAATCTGGGCCTGCGCCGGATCGGCAAGCCGACCCGGGTTCATGCGTGACCGACTCCGGAGGACAGCATCCAACTTTGCAAGCCCAGCAGACCCAGGGCTTTCTCGTAGCGTTGTTCGATCGGGGTGTCGAAAATCAAGGCCGGATCGGCTTGCACGGTCAGCCAGCTGTTCTCGCCGATCTCCGACTCCAGTTGGCCCTCGGCCCAGGCCGAATAGCCCAAGGAGACAAACACCTTGCGCGGACCGGCGCCCGTGGACAGCGCCTCCAGAATATCTCGGGAGGTGGTCATCTCCAGACCGCCCGGGATGCTCATGGTCGATCCATAGGCCGACTCGTCTGAGCCGGTGCTCATGGATTCATGGAGCACAAAGCCGCGCTCAACCTGCACCGGGCCGCCCTGAAAGACCGGCTGCCCGCTTAAGTCGTCGCGCCTGAGCGGCATTTCAACCTTGTCAAACAAAGTCTTGATGCTGATGTCGCTGGGCTTGTTGATCACCAGCCCCAGCGCACCCCGATTGCTGTGCTCGCACATGTACACCACGCTGCGGACAAACGGCTCATCGCTGACACCGGGCATGGCGATCAGGAAATGATGCGTCAGGTTGGTGGCTTCGAGCTCGGCGGACATGGACCCATTTTAGGGGCGATGGTTGGCACAGAGCGTAACGGCGCCCGTGAAGGCCTAAGATGAGCCCATGCAAGCCCCTTATCAACGCGGCCTGGTCTGGTTTCGGCGCGATTTGCGCGCCGAGGACCACCACGCCCTGCACCAGGCCCTGACCCATTGCCGGCAGGTGCTGTGCCTCTTCGTGCTCGATCGCGAGATCCTCGACGAACTCCCCCGGGCCGACCGACGGGTGGAATTCATTGTGGGGTCACTGCAAGCGCTTGACGCCCGACTGCGGGAACTGGGCGCGGCCCACGGACGGCAGCGGGCCGGCCTGTTGGTCGAACACGGCTGGGCCCGCCAAGCCCTGCCCGAACTGGCCGCCCGCTGGCAGGTGCAAGCGGTATTTACCAACCACGACGACGAGCCCCAGGCGCTTGGCCGCGATGCCGAGGTGGCCCAGGCGCTGTCGCAGCAAGGCGTGGCCTTTCACAGCTTCAAGGACCATGTGGTTTTTGAGCGCCAGGAGGTGCTGACCCAGGCAGGCCGACCCTATGGCGTGTTCACGCCCTATAAAAACGCCTGGCTCAAAAATCTGAGCGACCGGCACCTGAGCCCCTGGCCCGTCGAGCCGAATGCCGCGGCCCTGGCCGATCGACCCGAGGGGCCACAGGCACGCGTCCCGACGCTCAATGACATCGGCTTTGAGCCCACCAACCTGCAGCAACTAGGCATCGTCCCCGGCGAAAAGGCAGCCACAGCACGACCCGAGGGGCCACAGGCACGCGTCCCGACGCTCAATGACATCGGCTTTGAGCCCACCAACCTGCAGCAACTAGGCATCGTCCCCGGCGAAAAGGCGGCCACAGCATTGCTGCAAGACTTTCTCGGGCGTATCGACCGCTATGACAAGCAACGCGACTTCCCTGCCGTCAAGGGCCCGAGCTATCTGAGCGTGCACCTGCGCTTTGGCACCATCTCCATCCGCGCGCTGGCCAGCCAGGCCATGCGACTGCAAGCCGCGGGCAGTGCCGGCGCGATGACTTGGCTGAGCGAATTGATCTGGCGTGATTTTTATGCCCAGATTCTGGCCAATTTTCCACATGTGGCCGAGCGGGCCTTCAAGCCCGAGTACGACGCGATCGTCTGGGAAAACGGCGCGCCGGCCGACCTTTTATTTGCCGCCTGGTGCCAGGGCCGCACGGGTTACCCCCTGGTGGACGCGGCGATGGCTCAGCTGAACTCCAGCGGCTACATGCACAACCGGCTGCGCATGGTCACAGCCTGCTTCCTGATCAAGGATCTGGGCATAGACTGGCGCTGGGGAGAGCGCTACTTCGCACGACAGCTCAATGACTTTGATCTTGCCTCCAACAATGGCGGCTGGCAGTGGGCGTCGAGCTCCGGCTGCGATGCCCAGCCTTACTTTCGCATCTTCAATCCGGTTAGCCAGAGTCGCAAATTCGACGCCGCGGGAAAGTTCATCCGTCGCTATCTGCCGCAACTGGCGGGCCTGTCAGATACCGCCATCCACGCCCCCTGGGAAGCAGCCCCGCTCGAGTTGGCGGCCGCTGGTGTCCAATTGGGCGCGAACTACCCCGGGCCGGTGGTAGCCCACGACCAGGCGCGCGCACGCACCCTGGACCGCTATGCGCTTGTCAAGAAATCGGGTTGAAAGGATCGTGCCCTGACGGCAACGGGGGGACGCGCCGGGACCAGCGCTGCAAAAGGATCGGTCCTTGGGGGGCCTCGATCAGATCTGCACCATCTCGAAGTCTTCCTTGCGAGCGCCGCATTCTGGGCAGGTCCAGTTCATGGGGACATCGGCCCAAGGGGTGCCCGGCGCGATGCCATCTTCAGGATAGCCGGCAGCTTCGTCGTAGATCCAGCCGCAAATCAGGCACATCCAGGTGGTCGAGGCAGAAGTTTGAGTCACGGCTAATGAGGGCGTTCTAATAGAATGCCCGGGATTGTATCGACGGACTGGCAACAGCCTCTGAAGATGCGTCCTAAAGACCATGCCAAGCGAACTCTCTGACCCCGCCGCCGCCCCTGAAGGCCAGGCCGGCAGTCCAGCCTGTGTCATGAGCTTCAATGCCAATGACCCTAGCGGAGCCGGGGGGCTGGCCGCCGATATTGCGGCCATGGCCTCCACGGGCGCCCATACCCTGCCGGTGGTCACCGGCGCCTACAGCCGCGACACCACCGAGATTTTTGATCACTTCGCTTTGGACGAAGACGCGGTGGCCGAGCAGGCGCGCAGCGCCTTGGAAGATGTCACCGTATCGGCGATCAAGGTTGGCTTTGTGGGTACACCGGAGAACATCAGCACCGTTGCGGAAATTGCCAGCGACTATGCCGAGCTTCCTCTCATCGCCTTCATGCCCGGCCTGTCCTGGTGGGAGGACGACCGCATCGACAGCTACCTCGACGCCTTCCGCGAGTTGCTGCTGCCGCAAACGACGGTTTTGGTGGGCAACCACAGCACACTCTGGCGCTGGCTGCTGCCCGACTGGATGGGTGAGAAACCCCCGAGCGCGCGCGACATTGCCAAGGCCGCGGCCGAGTCAGGCGTGGCCTACACCCTGGTCACCGGCATGCCGATGCTCGGACATTACTTGGACAATGTGCTGGCCAGCCCACAAGCGGTTCTTTACAGCGAAAAGTTTGAGCATTTCGACGCCAACTTCAGCGGCACCGGCGACACGCTGTCGGCGGCCCTTGCTGCGCTGCTGGCCAGCGGTAACGACCTGCAAACCGCCACCGCCGAAGCACTGAGCTACCTCGATCACTGCCTGGACGCTGGCTTCGCGCCGGGTATGGGCCACCTTGTTCCCGATCGCCTGTTCTGGGCCCAGGCGTCGGCCGATGACAACGAGCCCGCCACCGACACCGACAGTCGGCCCGCGTCGGCCGATCACTTCGAACTACCTCCCCATGCCACCAAGCAATAAACCCTCGATGAACGACTCCCTGTTTGAGCGCGCCAAAAGGGTGATCCCCGGCGGCGTCAACTCGCCTGTGCGGGCTTTTCGGGCGGTGGGAGGCACGCCGCGCTTTGTGCAGCGGGCCCAGGGCGCCCACTTCTGGGACGCCGACGGCAAAAAATACATCGACTACATCGGCTCCTGGGGCCCCATGATTCTGGGCCATGGCCACCCCGCGGTGCTCGAGGCGGTACAAAAAGCCGCACTCGATGGTTTTTCTTTTGGGGCACCCACCGAGCGCGAGATCGAACTGGCCGAGGCCATCATCGCCGCGGTTCCCTCACTGGAAATGGTGCGCCTGGTCAGTTCGGGCACCGAGGCCGGCATGAGCGCACTGCGTCTGGCACGCGGGGCCACCGGCCGCAGCAAGATCATCAAGTTTGAAGGCTGCTACCACGGCCACGCTGACGCGCTGCTGGTCAAGGCCGGTTCGGGCCTGGCCACCTTTGGCAACCCCACCAGCGCAGGTGTGCCCCCGGAAGTGGTAGCGCAGACGCTGGTTCTCGAATACAACAACCTTGAGCAGCTCGAAGAAGCCTTCAAGCTCCACGGCGCCGACCTGGCCTGCCTGATGATCGAGCCGATTGCCGGCAACATGAACTTTGTACGCGCGAGCGTCCCCTTCATGAAGCGCTGCCGCGAGCTGTGCTCGCAGCACGGCGCGCTGCTGGTGTTTGACGAGGTGATGAGCGGCTTTCGCGTGGCCCTGGGCAGCGCGCAAAGTATCTACGCCAAGCTCATCCCCGGCTTTGAGCCCGACATGACGGTGCTGGGCAAGGTCATCGGCGGCGGCATGCCATTGGCGGCCTTTGGCGGCAAGCGCGCCGTGATGGAAAAACTGGCACCGCTGGGCCCGGTTTATCAGGCCGGCACCTTGAGCGGCAATCCGGTGGCCACCGCCTGCGGCCTGGCCACCCTGCGAGAGATCAGCAAGCCCGGCTTCTTTGAGGCTCTGGGTGCGCGTACACAGCGCCTGGTGCAAGGCCTCACCCAGGCCGCGCGCGACGCCGGCCAGCCCTTTTGCGGCGACAGCCAAGGCGGCATGTTCGGCTTCTTCCTCATGGAGACGCTGCCACAGAACTACGCCACCGTCATGACCACCGACGGGCCCAAGTTCAACGCCTTCTTCCACGCCATGCTCGATGCCGGCGTGTACTTTGCGCCGGCCCTCTACGAGGCCGGCTTCGTCAGCGCGGCCCACACCGACGCTGACATCGAGGCCACCGTGCAGGCGGCGCGCGCGCACTTTGTGCGGGTCTGAACTTTCCGGGAAAAGCGCTGTTTCATGCGGCGCCCGGACTCGAGGCCGGCAGCACTAAACAGCGCTCCAGGCCGTAGCGATCGAAGTCGCGGTCAAAGCTCACCAGGCGCAGGCCGGCCGCTTGGGCGGTGGCGGCCAGACAGATGTCCGTCCACAGGCGCGCAGGCTACGCTTGGGCGCGTCGCGCCATGATCTGTTCCAGGGCCTCATCCACGCCGGGGGCTTCGATCCAAAGCTCGACGGCCGGGGTGGCCAGCCACTGCCGGTACAGCGCTATGGCCTGCGCCAGATCCAGGACATTGGAGCCCATCACACGGGGCTGAGACAACAAACGGACCAAGCCCATCATGGTGGCGCGGCAAAACCACAGAGTCGTTCCTGATTGACAGGACGACTGCCAGTACTGCAAGGCCGAAGCGTGAAACGGATGCGCGGCGCTGCACAAGGCCACCCATACATTCACATCTGGCAAATCTCCACGGGCCACGCGCCAGTTGGCGCTGGCCTCAGCGACGCGCCATGAGCTCGATGGCTCGGTCATCATCCTCCTCGTCCAGGAGTTTGTGCAGATCAGCGTCGCTCATGGCGCTCAAATCGACCGCCATGGGACCGCGGCGGGGAAGAACGAGCGGTCGGGACAGAAAACGCTGTTGCGGATCGACTGTGCTGTGGGCATTCAAGCCCTTTTCCACCAAATCCACCACCAGATCGCGCAGGGTCCGACCCTCCAGGGCCGCACGGGCCTTGAGGTGCTTGAGTAAGCTATCGGGGATATCGATGGATGCGCAAGAAGATCATGAAAACTGTCATCAAAGCCGAGAAGCTCTGATCTAGCCTGAAATTCGGCGGCTTACTGCTGTGAAGGCATCCCGTCAGGCCCGCTGAAGCCCAGCCGCTGCAGGCCATGCCGCATCAGCCCATCGACCCCATCTTCCACCAGATCGAGCACCCGCTCGAAATCGTCCGGCCCGCCGTAGTATGGGTCGGGCACCACGGTTTCACTATGGCGCTGAAAGAACTCGGCCAGGCGCCGCACCTTGCGGACATAGGCCGGCGGGCACAGCGCTTCGGTGAGGGCCTGGTTGTCCCAGTCCATGGTCAGGATCAGGTCAAATCGCTCGAAGTCGGCCTCCACAATCTGCCGGGCGCGCAAGTCCGACAGGTCATAGCCGCGCAAAGCCGCATGCTTTTGCGTGCGCGCATCCGGCGGCTTGCCCGGGTGGTAGTTGTGGGTGCCGGCCGAATCCACGGCGATGCGGTCGGCCAGACCCCGCTGCTGCAGCCGGTGACGCATCACGCCCTCGGCGGTGGGGCTGCGGCAGATATTGCCCATGCAGACGAAAAGAAGATTCATGTGGGTGCGGGTATTGGGAGACCCGAGTTAACTGCGGCAGCGATCCGGTCAACATCTTGCCAGCCCCAAATGTGAACGCCCTCTCGCTCATACGATGGCGTGCCCCCATAGACCAGTGACGGCTGGATGCTTTGGCTGCCTGCGAATTTCCGCCATTTTTTTAGG
>Ga0194133_10002139_pt1 | contig 31617 bp, 26 predicted proteins | sample TA2KigOf40mmetaG_FD_155448 | JGI IMG/M metagenome (GOLD analysis project Ga0194133, IMG submission 155448) | Freshwater microbial communities from Lake Tanganyika, Tanzania - TA2015055 Kigoma Offshore 40m | ecosystem: Environmental > Aquatic > Freshwater > Lake | place: Tanzania: Lake...
TGTGGCCGCCGAGGAAGGGCTTCGGGCCGATGTGGTGCACGCACACGACTGGCATCTGGTGCACGCGGCCGCTGCACTCCGCGTAAGCACGGGTGCGGTCTTCGTGCTCACCATCCACGCGACGGAGGCGGGTCGACACCGCGGGTGGGTCACCTCGGACCTCTCGCGTCAGATCCACGGACTCGAATGGTGGGCTGCCCGAGAAGCGGATGTCGTGGTCATCTGTAGCCGGGCGATGGAGGCCGAGGTCCTAACCCTGTTCGGAGCAACGCACGTCGACGTGATCCCGAACGGCGTGGACGTGCACGAACTCCCGTCGGGAACACGTGGGCGCGAGATCGTGTACCTGGGGCGTCTCGAGTGGGAGAAAGGCGTACAGACGTTGGTCGACGCTCTCGCACTTCTTCGGTCACGGGGTGTCGACTTCACCGCGGTTCTGTGTGGCCGGGGATCCTTTGAGCCGCGTCTTCGCGAACTGGTCGCCGAGAATCACCTGTCGGACGTCGTGAGGTTCGAGGGGTGGATCAGCGAGGACGAGAAACGGAGGATGTTGCGCACCGCCGGAGCGGCAGTCGTGCCCTCGTTCTACGAGCCCTTCGGCATCGTGGCCCTCGAAGCCGTGGAGGCGGGTGCTCCGATCGTGGTCTCGGATGTCGGCGGTCTCAGCGAGATTGCTGCGAACGTGCCGGGATCGATGACATTCCCCTCCGGCGACGCGGCGGCTCTCGCCGACTCCCTTGCTGTGATTCTCGAGGCCGGCCACGATCCCGTGGCAGCGCGTGCAGTCCTCACCGAGAAGTACTCGTGGGACGGAATCGCGCGTGACTCGTTGCAGGCGTATTCGCGTGCGTCCCGACGCATGTCCTCGGAGGGCTACAGCGTTCCCCCGGATGATCGCAGTGTCCTCGACTGAACTCCGGATCCTGAGCTGCTCGACACTGCGTTGGATCATCCGGAACCGCGCCTGGACGTGGTGGTACCTCGTTCGTTATGCCCGCTTCGCCCGCTTCAGAATCCTCCATCCGGAGATCGAGTGCGCCGGGCTGGTGTTCCTCGGACGCCGCGTCACCATCGAACAACGCCGCGGTCACGGACGGATCCGTATCGGCTCCTGGGTGCACATCGGTGATGACAACCGCATCCGCTGTCATGAAGGGACCCTGTGCATCGGTGATAAGACGGTGCTCGGCAGGGACAACACGATCAACTGCTATCTGGATATCTCCATCGAGCCGGAGGCCCTGATCAGCGACTGGGTGTACATATGCGATTTCGATCATCGGAGTGATCGCACGGACGTGGCCATCCGGGTTCAGGGGATCGTCAAGGCGCCCGTGCGGATCGGGCGAGGCTCCTGGATCGGGGTCAAGGCGTCCCTCCTGCGCGGGGCCGACGTCGGCGAGCACTGCATCGTCGGAGCACATGCGGTGGTCCGCGGGGTGGTGCCTGACTACTCCGTCGTGGCCGGAATTCCCGCCCGGGTGGTGCGCGGTCGACGTCCCATCCCTCCGCCACAGGAGGTGCACGCGATCGACGCGGCGACCCGGGCAGCAGTGGAAGCCCGTGTTGCCCGGGCGGAACGTGCGCCGGAGGAGGGTACGTGATTGGATACAATCGTCGAAGGGAATGCGATGAAGGTCGCCGTATGTGTCAAGCAGGTCCCGGATACCTGGGCTGAGAAGCGCCTCCGGGCCGAGGACTCCCTCCTGGATCGGGAGAGCGCCGACGGGGTGATGAACGAGCTCGATGAGTACGCGGTCGAGCAGGCCCTGCAGATCGTCGAGGCGGCCGGAGGTGAGGTCGTGGTGGTCTCGATGGGGCCCGAGCGTGCCGCCGAGACCGTCCGCAAGGCCCTGAGCATGGGCGCTGATTCGGGAATCCACGTGGTCGATGACGCCCTGCGCGGCTCGGATGCAATTGCCACCGCCACCGCCCTCGCCGCGGCACTGAAAGGCCGCGACTTCGATCTCATCGTCTTCGGCTCCGAGTCCACAGATGCGCGGATGAGTGTCGTCCCGGCGATGGTCGCCGAGATCCTCGGGATCGCCCAGTTGACCTTCGCGCAGAAGGTGCTCGTTGATGGGTCCGCAGTCACGATCGAGCGGGTGACCGACTACGGATTCGACACCGTTACCGCGAGCACGCCGGCCGTCATCAGCGTCGTGGAGAAGATCAACGAGCCCCGGTACCCCTCCTTTAAGGGAATCATGGCCGCCAAGAAGAAGCCGGTCGAGACGATCGGGCTCGCGGAGTTGTCCCTGGACCCTGGTGTGGTGGGAAGCCGCGCGTCTTGGAGTGTCGTGGCGGATTTCTCCGCGCGTCCGGCGAAGGCAGCGGGCGTCGTCGTGTCAGATGCGGGGGATGGTGGCGTGAAGATCGCCGACTTCCTCGCCGAGCAGAAGTTCATCTAAGGAGCGCGCCATGGCAGATGTCCTCGTTCTCGTAGAGCAGTTCGGTGGCCAGGTGAAGAAGGCCACCGCGGAACTCATGACGGCTGCACGGCGACTCGGTTCGCCCGTGGCCGTGTGGATCGGTCCCGGATGTGACGACGGCGCGCTGGCGACCCTCGGTGAGTTCGGCGCCTCGGAGGTCCTGGTGGCCGATGCACCGCAGTACACCGACCACTCGGTTGCGCCCATCGCGGACGTCCTCGCCGCACTCGTGGCCCAACGTTCCCCGGCTGCCGTCCTCGTAGCCTCCAGTGCCACCGGCAAGGAGGCTGCAGGTCGCCTGGCCATCAAGACGAACAGCGGGATCATCACCGACGCAGTGGATATCGCTGCGGATGGAACGGCCACCCAGAGCGTCTTCGGTGGTTCCACCATCGTGCACTCGCGCGTCACGCAGGGGACGCCGATCATTACCGTCCGGGTGAACTCGATCGCACCGGAGCCGCAGGCGACCACACCCAGTCGTAGCACGATCGACGTGCCGGTCGGCGAGAGTTCGACGAAGGCGCGGGTCACCGAGCGCACCGAGGCCACCAAGGGTGGTCGCCCGGAACTGGCGGAGGCGGCCGTTGTGGTGTCTGGTGGACGCGGGGTCGGTTCTGCGGACGGGTTCGGAGTGATCGAGCAGTTGGCCGACTCCCTCGGCGCAGCGGTGGGAGCGTCACGCGCCGCGACGGACGCGGGGTGGTACCCGCATACCCATCAGGTGGGTCAGACGGGCAAGACAGTGTCCCCCCAGCTCTACATCGCGAACGGCATCTCGGGGGCGATCCAGCATCGCGCGGGGATGCAGACCTCGAAGACCATCGTGGTGGTCAACAAGGATCCCGAGGCACCCATCTTCGAACTTGCCGACTTCGGCGTCGTGGGGGACCTCTTCGAGGTGGTTCCGCAGTTGACGGAGGAGATCAAGAAGCGCGCTGGCGCATGACCCTACGATGACGTGATGCTCGACGGTCGCGTCTACGCGGATCACGCCGCGACCTCGCCCATGCTTCCCGAGGTCCGGGAGGCATGGATTGCCGCATCCGCTGTGGCGGGGAATCCCTCCTCGCTGCATTCGAGCGGACGCGCCGCACGCCGTATCGTCGAGGAAGCCCGCGAGTCCATCGCGGCGGCTCTCCACGCGCGACCGTCCTCGGTGATTTTCACGTCGGGGGGTACCGAGGCAGACAACCTCGCGGTCAAGGGGCTCTTCTGGGCTGCGCGTGATCGAGGCGACGCCCCGCGCATCCTGTCCTCATCCGTCGAGCATCATGCGGTCCTCGACCCCGTCGAGTGGCTTGCGAAGCACGAGGGTGCAGATGTCACGTGGATCCCAGTCGACGACCGCGGACTCGTGGATCCCACATGGATTGCCGAGGCCCTGGAACGACTCGGTGGAGACGCGGCCCTGTGCACCGTGATGTGGGCCAACAATGAGATCGGAACGATCCAGCCGGTGCAGGACATCGCGCGCATCTGTCGTGCTGCAGGTGTCCCATTTCACACCGATGCAGTCCAGGTTCTCGGTCAGATTCCGCTCGACATTACCGAGCTGGGTGCGTCCGCTGTCACGATCAGCAGTCACAAGGTCGGCGGACCGGTCGGAATCGGTGCCCTCATCATTGACATCGCGGAGCAGTTCACCCCTGTTGTGCACGGCGGAGGTCAGGAACGCGAGATCCGTTCGGGGACTTTGGATTGCGCACTCGCAGCCGGCTTTGCAGCCGCGGTGGAAGCGGCTGTGAGATCGCAGCACGAACACGCCGAACGGATGCGCGTGCTCCAAGAATCACTCGTCGCCGGTATCCGGTCCGCCGTCCCCGACGCAATCCTCAACGGGGGACAGGGGGCGACACGTCTTCCCGGCAATGTGCACTTCACCTTCCCGGGGTGCGAGGGCGATGCATTGCTGATGCTTCTGGATGCGGCTGGAATCGACTGCTCCACGGGATCCGCGTGCACCGCGGGCATTCCGGAACCGAGTCACGTGCTGCTGGCGACGGGAGTCCCGGAGTCCCTCGCACGGTCATCGCTGCGCTTCAGTCTCGGGCGCAGCACGAGCGATGAGGATGTGACACGAATCGTTGCCGCACTGCCGTCTGCCGTGGACCGTGCAAAGCGCGCGGGGTCGTCGACCCGGAATGGTGCCGGATGAAACTGATCGCCGCACTGAGTGGCGGGGTTGATTCGTCTGTGGCCGCTGCGCGTGCGGTTGATGAGGGGCACGACGTGGTCGGGGTGCATCTCGCCCTGGCACGAAAGTCGGCCGGTGGGCGCGAGCGCGGGTGTTGCACCCTCGACGATGCCCGGGATGCCCGCCGAGTCGCCGACGTTCTCGGGATCCCGTTCTACGTCTGGGACTTCGCGGAGAAGTTCCAGGAGACGGTCATGACTGATTTCCTCGATGAGTACAGCGCCGGCCGAACTCCCAATCCCTGTCTGCGCTGCAACGAGCACATCAAGTTCTCCGCCGTCCTCGACAGGGCGCAGGCACTCGGCTTCGATGGGATCGTCACGGGGCACTACGCGCGTATCACACACGGTGACCATGGACCCGAGCTTTTCCGCGCGATCGACCCCTCCAAGGACCAGTCCTACGTCCTTGCCGTCGTCCCTCGGGGTCAACTCGCGGCAGCGCACTTCCCCCTGGGCGGCGACTACAAAGCGGATGTGCGAGCCGAAGCCGCGCGCCGCGGTCTCGTGACCGCCGCCAAGCCCGATAGCCATGACATCTGCTTTATCCCTGACGGCGACACTGCCGGGTATGTGGTGTCTGCTCTCGGCGCGCAACCGGGTGCGATCATCGACTCCGCAACCTCGGAAAGGATCGGGGAACACCGGGGGACCTTCACGGTGACCATCGGTCAGCGACGCGGGCTCGGCCTCACCGTTCCCGCCGAGGATGGCGAGCCGAGATACGTCATCGATGTCGATCCGCACGAGGCTGTCGTAACCGTCGGGCCTCGGGAGCACCTGATGGTGCACCGCATCGAAGCCGACGCACCGCTGTGGCTGTCGTCACCGTGGTCGGGTTCGCGCTCGGACGTGCAGGTGCAGGTGCGAGCCCACGGGGAGCCGACCGGCGCGACGGTGACCACGAACGGGGATGCGGTGGTGGCGGAGTTGGCCGCACCGATCCAGGGCATCGCGCCCGGCCAGGCACTCGTCGTGTACGACGGCGACCGCGTGCTGGCTTCTGCCACGATCGACGCGACGGATCGAGTGCGCAGGCCCCGGGTCCACACGTGATCCCGTGGTCACCGGCGGCTGCGACGTCGGTCGGATCCTTCCCGGGCACGGATGTTCGCGAGGTCGTACGGATCATCCGCGGGGAACTCCCGGACTTCCTGCACCTGCCAGAACTCCCTGCACGCGGTCCCGGTGCCGACCTGATCGGGCGCACCCTCGCCCTTCTCTCCGCTGTCGACCACAGCTTCTGCGCCACCACGATTCCCACGGGATGGCGGATCGATGGCGCGGACACCTCGGTCATGCGACGGGGTCGATCCTGGGTGGGCGAGGACCTCGATGCACTGGAGGAGGTCACGCAGGGCTACGCCGGCCCGATGAAGACCCAGCTGTGCGGCCCGTGGACCCTGGCCGCGTCCGTGGAGGGTGTCGGAGGCGAACGCCTCGTCCGCGACCCCGGTGCGGTCCGGGAGATCGCTGAAGGTCTGGCCGAGGCCGCCCGGGTGCATGTTGCGGACCTCCGACGCAGGATCCCCGAGTCGCGTCCCGTGCTCCAGTGGGATGAGCCGCTGCTGCCGGCGGTGATCGCGGGTCGTGTCCGCACCGCTAGTGGTTTGGCTACGTACCGCTCCGTCGATGTCCCCGTCGTCTCACGTGCCCTCACCACGGTGTTCTCCGCCGTCGAGGATGCGACGGCCGGGGTGCACTGCTGCGCGCGCGAGGCGCCCGTGGGGCTCATGGTCGACAGCGGCGCGCAGTTCCTGTCCATCGACATTCTCGATGCGCGGCCGCTCGACGCGGAGGTCGCAAGCGCTTGGGAAGCGGGCGTGGGCATCCTGCTCGGCTGCGTACCGGCGCTCGGAAGCATTGGGCGGACGAGCGATGAAGCGGTTTCGCGGGCCGCACGTCGGTACCTTGCGGACCTCGGGTTCGAGGACGAGCGTTACCTGCGCGAGCTCGCCATCACACCGACCTGTGGTCTCGCCGGCGCCGACCCGGCGTGGGTCCGCGGTGCACTGGCTGCCTGCCGCACGATTGGGGGCGTGCTGCGCAACGACCGGGTGGGAGAAGAGCAATGAGCATCCCCGCCAAGGATCGGAAGCGTTGGGACGAGCTCGTGACGCAGATCAACGAGGCGCGATCCCGGTACTACCAAAGCGATCGCCCGACCCTCGCAGATGAGGAGTACGACTCCCTCTACCGCGAACTCGTGGAACTGGAGAACCGGCATCCGGAACTAGCCTCCGGGGAGTCTCCGACGCAGACCGTGGGCGGGGAGCGTTCGGAGATGTTCGAGCCGGTCGAGCACTTGGAGCGCATGTACTCCCTCGACAACGTCTTCGACGACGGCGAGCTCGATGCGTGGTTCGACCGAGTGGTCAAGGGCATCGGTTCTCTCCCCCCCATGCTGTGCGAACTCAAGATCGACGGTCTTGCTGTGGATGCGGTCTATGTAAACGGCGTGCTGACGTCGCTGGCCACCCGGGGTGATGGTCGGGTCGGAGAGGACGTCACAGCAAACGCCGACCACATTCCCGCGATCCCCCGCACCCTCAGCGGACACTCCATCCCGGAGCTCGTCGAGGTTCGTGGCGAGATCTTCTTCACTCTGGACGACTTCACGACTATCAACGCGGAACAACTCGAGTCGGGGCTGCCCAGCTTCGCCAATCCCCGAAACGCCGCTGCTGGAACCCTCCGACAACGTGTGGACAAGCGCCTTACCGAACTCCGTGAAGCGGACAAGGCCGGTGCGCGGCGCGCGGAGTCACTGCGGGGTGATGTCGATCGGGCCCTGCGCAGATTGAGTCTGCTGCGCCTCACCGTCCACGGGATCGGGGCAACTCGGGGACTCACCATCTCGCGGCAGAGTGACGGCTACACGGAGTTGGCCGCCCTCGGGCTACCCGTGAGTGATCGCATGGACGTCCGCGATTCGATCGAGGGGGTGCGTGATTACATCTCCCACTACGGCGAGCATCGACATGACGTCGAACACGAAATCGACGGCGTCGTCGTCAAGGTGAACGAGATCGCACTGCAGCGACAGCTCGGTGAGACGTCACGGGCACCGCGATGGGCGATCGCCTACAAGTATCCGCCGGAAGTTGTGCGCACCCGCCTGCTCGATATCGAAGTCAACGTTGGGCGCACGGGGCGCGTCACCCCGTTCGCCGTGATGGAGCCGGTGCGTGTCGCGGGATCCACTGTCTCCATGGCGACTCTGCACAATGCCTTCGAGGTCGAGCGCAAGGGTGTCCTGATCGGGGACATGGTGTTCCTACGCAAGGCTGGCGATGTCATCCCCGAAGTGCTCGGACCCGTGGTCGAGGTTCGCACGGGAAATGAGCGCGCATTTCGGATGCCGACCACCTGTCCGTCGTGTGGCACGAAACTCGCACCGGAGAAGGAAGGGGACAAGGACATCCGGTGTCCGAATGCCCGCACCTGTCCCGCGCAGCTTCAGGAACGACTCTTCCACGTTGCGTCCCGTGGGGCGCTCGATATCGAGGGCCTCGGGTACAAAGCCGCGCAGGCACTCCTGTCCTGCGGTGTGGTCACTGATGTCGGCGACCTCTTCCTCATCACGGAGGAGGACCTCCGCACCTGCGACTTCTTCACACGCGATCCCGGCAAGGGCGAGTCCGGGCGTCCGCTGACCGAGAACGCGAAGGGAATGCTCGGCCAACTCGACGTGGCCCGGGCTCGGCCGCTCTGGCGGGTACTCGTGGCTCTCTCCATCAGGCACGTGGGGCCGACGGCGGCCCAGGCGCTCGCCCGCGAGTTCGGCTCCCTGGAGGCGATTGCCGACGCAGACGTCGACCGGCTCGCGGAAGTGGAGGGTGTCGGCGCGGTGATCGCCGAGGCGGTGCGTGAGTGGTTCGACGTCGAGTGGCATCGGGAAATTGTCGAGAAGTGGCGAGCCGGTGGCGTGCGGATGGCCGACGACGCCGTGGACGCCGGCGAACAACCCCTCGCGGGACTCACGGTCGTCATCACCGGATCGGTCCCGGGCTATACCCGGGAGAGTGCGGCGGAGGCGGTGGCGGCGCTCGGCGGGAAGGTTGCCGGATCGGTGTCATCCAAGACGAGCGTGTTGGTTGCGGGGGAGAGTGCGGGCTCTAAGTTGGACAAGGCCGAGAATCTCGGTGTCCCGATCGTCCGTGCGGAGGCTTTCGCGACCCTGCTCTCGGACGGACTCGAGGCGGCCCTCGAGGCCTCTTCGGACTAGGTGCCGCGTCCGCGAGCGCTGCTGGCACGATGGGCCCATGCCCGATATCTCCCGTGACGACGTCGCGCACCTGGCCCGACTCGCCCGCCTTCGGCTGGGTGAAGACGAGTTGACCCACTACGCGGATCAACTCAGCGCCATCGTCGAGGCGGTCGCGCGGGTGTCCGAGGTCGCGGCCGCCGATGTTCCCCCCACCTCGCATCCGATACCAGTGGTGAACGTGGTGCGGGCTGATGAGATCCGGCCCGGGCTCGCGCGCGAGGCGGTGGCGGCGATGGCCCCGGCGTGGGAGGACGACCGCTTCCGGGTGCCGCGCATCCTCGGGGAGGAGTGAGCGTGGCAATCGACGGACCGGATCTCACCCGCCAGTCGGCGGCCACTCTCGCCGACGCCATCTCATCGGGCGAGGTGAGCGCGGAGGAGGTCACCCGCGCGCACCTCGATCGGATCGATTCCGTCGACGGGGCGGTGCACGCATTTCTCCACGTGGACAGAGACGCGGCCCTCGCGACAGCACGCGCGGTCGATGCGAAGCGTTCCTCCGGTGCAGCACTCGGACCCCTCGCCGGCGTACCGATCGCCGTCAAGGACGTGCTCACCATGGCCGGGTTACCCACGACGTGCGGTTCGCGCGTCCTGGAGGGGTGGCGGCCGCCCTACGACTCCACCGTCGTCGAGAGGCTCCGCGCCGCGGACATGGTGATCCTCGGCAAGACGAACATGGACGAGTTCGCGATGGGATCCTCGACCGAACACAGTGCGTACGGGCCCACGCGTAATCCCTGGGATCTCGAGCGGATCCCCGGGGGTTCCGGCGGCGGATCGGCCGCGGCTCTCGCGGCGTTCGAGGCACCTCTTGCGATCGGCACCGACACGGGTGGCTCGATCCGTCAACCTGCCGCGGTCACGGGAACCGTCGGCGTGAAGCCCACCTACGGCGGTGTGTCGCGGTACGGCCTTGTTGCCCTCGCGTCCTCCTTGGACCAAGCGGGCCCGTGCGCACGCTCTGTGGGTGACTCCGCGCTTCTTCACGCGACCATCGCCGGCCACGATCCGCGCGACTCCACCTCCATTGATGCACCGGTACCCGATGTGGTGGCAGCCGCCGCGTTGGGCGACGTGCGCGGGATGCGCATCGGCCTGGTGCGGGAACTTTCCGGCGAGGGTTACCAGTCGGGTGTCCAGCAACTGTTCCAGCGGGCGGTGGAGATCCTGACCAATCTTGGCGCCGATGTCGTCGAAGTCGGGTGCCCGAACTTCGAGTATGCGCTAGCCGCCTACTACCTGATCCTGCCCTCGGAAGCCTCGAGCAACCTCGCCCGCTTCGACGGTATGCGCTACGGACTCCGCGTCGGCGACGACGGCCAGGCCTCCGTCGAGGACGTGATGTCCCTTACCCGGGAGCAGGGTTTCGGTGCCGAAGTGAAGCGACGCATCATGTTGGGGACGTACGCACTCTCGAGTGGCTACTACGACGCGTACTACGGGCAGGCGCAGAAAGTACGCACGCTCATCGCACGTGACTTCGCCAACGCCTTCGAGAAGGTCGATGTCCTGGTGTCACCCACGGCGCCGACCACGGCCTTCAAGATCGGCGAGAAGGTGGATGACCCGATCGCCATGTACCTCAACGACATCGCCACGATCCCGGTCAATCTGGCCGGCAACTGCGCGATGTCCCTGCCGATCGGCCTCGCCCTCGAGGACGGGCTGCCGGTGGGGCTGCAGATCATGGCTCCGGCACTCGCGGATGATCGGCTCTACCGCGTGGGATCTGCGTTGGAGCAGGCGCTCGTGGATGCCTGGGGTCACCTGCTCATTGAGGAGGTGCCCTCGCTGTGACCGACGACTACATGGACTTCCACGAGGCACTGACAGCCTTCGAACCGGTGCTGGGGCTGGAGACACATGTCGAGTTGGGGACGGCATCGAAGATGTTCTGCTCCTGTCCGACGGCGTTCGGTGCCCCGGCCAACACGCAGGTGTGCGCCGTGTGCCTCGGCCTGCCGGGGTCACTTCCCGTCGTGAACGGTGTTGCAGTCGAATCGACGATCCGCATGGGACTCGCGCTGCACTGTGACATCGCGTCCTGGTGCAGGTTCGCGCGCAAGAACTATTTCTATCCCGATATGCCGAAGGACTACCAGGTAAGCCAGTACGACGAACCCCTGTGCACCAACGGGTACCTCGACGTGACGGTCGCCACGGATGAGGGGCCGCGGAACTTCCGCGTCGAGATCGAACGCGTGCACATGGAGGAGGACACCGGCAAACTCACGCACGCTGGCGGTGACACCGGACGCATCCACGGAGCCGATTACTCCCTGGTCGACTACAACCGCGCGGGGATTCCCCTCATCGAGATCGTGACCAAGCCCATCGTCGGCACGGGATCACTCGCACCTGTGGTGGCGCGTGCATACGTGACCGAGTTGAGGGACCTGATGCGGAGCCTGGGGGTCTCGGACGTGCGCATGGAGGAAGGTTCCCTCCGGTGCGACGTCAACGTCTCCCTCTCTCCAGCAGGGGAACCCTGGGGGACCCGGTCGGAGACGAAGAACGTGAATTCGTTGCGGTCCGTCGAGCGGGCAGTGCGTTCGGAGATCGAGCGCCAGGCCGCGGTGCTGACGGAAGGCGGCCGCGTCGTGCAGGAGACGCGGCACTTCCACGAGGACACCGGTCGGACCACCTCGGGACGCTCCAAGGAGCATGCAGAGGACTACCGCTATTTCCCGGAACCCGACCTCGTTCCCGTCGCGCCGGATGGTGCCTGGATCGAGCGACTCCGATCGGAGTTGCCGGAGATCCCGTCGGTGCGACGTGCCCGGATGCAGACCGAATGGGGGATCAGCGACTTCGAGATGCAGGCCCTGGTCAACATCGACGCGGTCGAGCTCGTGGCGGGCACCGTAGCCGCCGGTGTGGATCCGTCGGCGGCTCGCAAATGGTGGACGGGTGAGTTGGCGCGCGTCGCCAACGAACGCGGCGTCGACCTCGCGTCGTTGCCGGTGACCCCCGCGACCATCCATCGCATCGAGGAGTTGATTGCGTCGGGTGCGCTGACCGACTCTTTGGCGCGACGCGCACTCGAAGGCGTTCTCGCGGGTGAGGGTGATGTGGACCAGGTGGTTTCGGCCCGTGGGTTGACCTTGGTGAGCGACGACTCGTCCCTTCTCGCCGCGATCGATACGGCCCTGGCGGAGCAACCCGACGTTGCGGAGAAGATTCGCAGCGGGAAGGTTCAGGCGGCCGGTGCGATCGTCGGTGCGGTGATGAAGGCAACGAAGGGTCAGGCCGATGCGGCCAAGGTGCGCACCCTGCTCTTCGAGCGACTCGGGGTGGCCGAGTAGATCACGTCCTCCTCGAGGGTCTCGCTAGTCTGAACGTATGGTCGATATGAAGCCTCGCAGCAAGGACGTCACGGAGGGTCTCGAGAGGGCTGCCGCACGCGGCATGCTCCGGGCGGTCGGGATGTCCGATGAGGACTTCCCGAAACCCCAGATCGGCATCGCCTCCTCGTGGAACGAGATCACCCCCTGCAACATGTCCCTGGCCAGGCTGGCCACAGCCGCCAAGGAGGGGGTGCACGCCGCAGGGGGATTCCCCATGCAATTCGGGACGATCTCGGTTTCCGACGGCATCTCCATGGGGCACGAGGGCATGCACTTCTCCCTCGTCAGCCGCGAGATCATCGCCGACTCCGTGGAGGCGGTGATGCAGGCCGAGCGGCTCGACGGCATGGTCACCTTCGCCGGGTGTGACAAGTCTCTGCCAGGCATGTTGATGGCTTCTGCGCGCCTTGAAATCGCCGCCGTGTTCGTCTACGCCGGATCGATCCTGCCCGGACATGTGAAGCTCTCCGATGGAACCGAGAAGGACGTCACCATCATCGATGCGTTCGAGGCGGTTGGGGCCTGTGCACGCGGGCTCATGTCGCGGGAGGATGTGGATGCGATCGAGCGCGCCATCTGTCCTGGCGAGGGTGCTTGTGGCGGCATGTTCACGGCGAACACCATGGCATCGATAGCCGAGGCACTGGGGATGTCTCTGCCCGGATCGGCCGCACCTCCCGCCGTTGATCGGCGTCGCGATGGATATGCGAGGCGCTCCGGTGAAGCTGTCGTCGAGCTGATCCGCCAGGGGATCACCACGCGCGACATCATCACCCGTCAATCCATCGAGAATGCGATCGCTGTGCTGATGGCCTTCGGTGGCTCCACGAACGCGGTTCTGCATCTCCTCGCCATCGCCCATGAGGCGGGCGTCGAATTGCACATCGAGGACTTTCACCGGATCGGATCGAAGGTGCCCTTGCTTGCCGACGTCAAGCCCTTCGGGCGATACGTCATGAGCGACGTGGACCGAGTGGGTGGCGTCCCGGTCATCCTGCGCGCCCTCCTCGATGCGGGCCTGCTCCACGGTGACTGCCTTACCGTCACGGGCAAGACCATGGCCGAGAACCTGGCCACCCTCGATCCTCCGGATCCCGACGGTCTGATCCTCAAGGCGTCACGTGATGCCATCGCACCGACCGGTGGAATCACGATCCTCAGTGGATCGCTCTGCCCGGATGGGGCGGTTGTGAAGAACGCCGGGATCCCGGTGGATGTGTTCGAGGGATCCGCGCGGGTCTTCGAGCGCGAGCAATCGGCCATGCAGGCCCTGGAAGACGGGACTATCCAGGCCGGTGATGTGGTGGTCATCCGCTACGAGGGCCCCAAAGGTGGCCCGGGAATGCGCGAGATGCTCATGATCACCGGCGCGATCAAGGGTGCGGGGCTCGGCAAAGAGGTCATGCTGATCACCGACGGCCGCTTCTCCGGTGGCACCACCGGGCTGTGTGTCGGGCACGTCGCCCCCGAGGCCGTCGATGGCGGGCCGATCGCGCTCGTGGAGGAGGGGGATCGGATCCGGATCAACATCAGCGCCCGCACGCTCGATCTCCTCGTTGATGCCGACGAACTCGAACGTCGCCGGATGAACTTCCAGCCGCTACCGCCACGCTACGAACGTGGCGTCTTGGCGAAGTACGCAAAACTCGTGGGCTCGGCCTCCCGTGGCGCGGTGTGCGACGAGTGACGGCATCTGAGCCCGGACGCAGGGAGCGGCCCACCGCCGTCGCCCGAGTGGTCGAGGTGCTCGCCCGGCGCATCGACTCGGGAGACTTGTCTCCCGGGGACAAGTTGCCGGGGGAGGCAACCCTGGCGTCCGAGCTCTCGGTTAGTCGCCCGATCGTCCGAGAGGCGCTCGGACAACTACGGGAACGGGGCTATGTCACCACGGTGAACGGAAGCGGCACCTACGTCCAAAGCCCTGATGCGGAGACCATCGCGGACGCACTACGCCGTCATCTTCGGCTGGCCGACCGGGGTTCGATCAATGTCGCACAGCTGTACGAGGCGCGGGCGGCGATCGAGGTGACCGCGGCTCGGCTTGCTGCCACTCGGGCCTCGGCGCAGAGCCTGGCCACCCTGGAAGGGCTCCTCCAGTCCATGCGCACGTCGGCGACCAGGTCGACCGCGTACTCCTCCGCGGACATGGCATTCCACGTCGAGCTCGCGCGTGCGAGCGGGAACCCACTGCTTCCCACGCTTCTCGAGCCTCTCGTGGAGGTCATCGTCACGGGCATGATCGAGTCGCATGGGCGCGACGGAGCCGTGGATGACGGCATCACCATGCACGAGCGTGTGTTGGAGTGCGTCAAGGCTGGTGACGCCGATGGAGCCGCCGAAGCAATGGCGGAGCACCTCGCCCAGTCGCAGAGGCTGTTCCCCGATCACGTCCTGACCGGACGCGTTACAGCAGGCTCCCGCCGTTGACTTGCAGGACGGTGCCCGTGACGAATGCGGAATCCTCGCTCGCCAGGTAGGCGACCCCTGCCGCGATGTCCTCGGGGCGCCCGAGGCGACCGACCAGCGTCCGTGCCGCGGCAATTGCGCGTTGTTCAGGACTCGCTGCCTTCAGTGCCGGAGTGTCGATCGGGCCGGGGCTGATGGCATTCACCCGAACGCCCTCGGGCGAGACCTCGCGGGCCAGCGACTTGGTGAAAGCGATCACACCACCCTTGGCACCCGCGTATGCGGCGGACGGCCGGATCGAGCCGTACTCGCCAGCGGTCGATGCGAAGTTCACGATGCTGCCACTGTGCCGCTCGAGCATCCCCGGCAGGACGGCGTGGCACGCTGACATCGCGGTCAGCAGATTCGCGCGGATCATCGACATCCATTGGTTCTCATCGCTGTCGACGTAGTCGATGATCTGCCACGCCCCGGCGACGTTCACGAGGATGTCGGGGCTGCCGATGTACTCGTTGCACGCACGCATGAGCTCGCGTGCGCCCGCGGGATCGGAGAGATCCGATGCGACGGCGTGCGTGTGGGCATCCCAGCCTGCAGCGATCTCCACGATGTTGGTCTGCGGCAGGTCCGTGACGAGGACCGCTGAGGCACCCTCCTGCAGAAGTCTCTCCACGACCGCCTGACCGATCGCCCCACTGGCTCCGGTGACGATGGCGGTGTATCCGTCGAGGCGCTGCATGGGGTTCCTCTCACTGGGCTGTTGATTCGCGGGAGTTCACGTCGGAACGTGTTCGGAAGTCATCGCGCAGCGCAGCACCCAATCCGGTGCCGGACGGTGCGGTTGCGCGCCCGTTGTCGATCGGCAGGCGCATGTCGATGACGTCGAGGTAATACCCATCGACGAACCCACGGACGATCTCGGTGATCATCGCGTTGGAACGCGCCGTGCACAGGTGCAGATTCACGAGTGCGGTGACCGGACCCGTGCAGTCGTGGGGGGCGAAGGGGAGGTGATAGAGATCTGCGAGATCGCCGATCTGTGCGGATTCGGTGACTCCACCGGTCCAGGCGACATCCAGCATGACCACATGGGCCGCTTTCCGCTCCAGTACCTCGCGGTACCGGTGGCGGGAGATCAAGCGTTCGCTGACCGACTGAGGAACTGCGGTTTCCTCGACGAGTCGACGCAGGTCATCCACGCTGTCCGGCTGGATCACGTCTTCGGCCCAGAGGAGGTCGATGTGTTCCAGGGCGCGGAGAATCCTGATGCCGGTTGTGACGTCCCAGCGGGAGTGTCCTTCGAGGATGAGCGACATCTCACTACCCACGGCGTCGCGGATCTCCTCGAATGCCCGCACCCCCTCGGCGAGGTCGCGTGGGCTGATCGTGTGGCCGGGTGGGCCCATTGCCGACCATCCCGCCGGGCCGGTGGCGAAGCCGCCGGCAATCTGCGGAGCGAACCGATCGAAGGGCCAGATCTTCATCGCGGTAATCCCGCTGGCGAGCAGTTCCCGAGCGAGGTCCGCGGGTCGCTCGAGAAATCCTTCCTGGTCGAGGTGAGAGCCGGCGTTCGCGCACGTGGCATAGATGCCGATGGAGTCTCGAACCCGACCACCGAGAAGCGTGTAGAGGGGACGACCGAGCAGTGTGCCTGCAAGGTCCCAGAGCGCAATGTCGACGGCACTCCAGGCGCGCATCTCCGCACCCGCGTACCCGGAGAAGTTCGCGCACGCGAAGAAGTCACGCGCGTGGGCGGTGCGGTCCTCGGGGTCCTTACCCAGAAGTAGGGGCGCGATCATGTCGTGCACGATCGACTCCACCGCGGCCGCACCGTAGAAGGTCTCGCCCAAGCCGACATGACCCGAGTCGGTCTCGATCTCCACCCAGAGGCAGTTCGGTTGGCTCTGCCAGCGCAGCGTGCGGATGGCCGCGATGCGTGCCATCGCTACCCGATCTCCTCGAGCGCGCGCAGCCAGACGTCATCGGTGACATTCATGTAGTGCACCTTCGCGTAGCTGACGAAACTGGGCACGCCGAAGCCTAGGACCGTGTCACATACCAACGCGACCGGCCGATCCGTCGCCTGCATGGCGCGATGGATCGCAGCACGCACCGCGGGGAGGTCGTTCGCTGTGACACGCTCGGCCTCGAACCCGAAAGCCGCGAACTTTGCATCGATCGGCTCCACGGCCATGACCATCGCCGGATCACCGTCAGCCTGCATGCGGTTGTTATCGATGAGTACGACCAGGTTGTTGAGCCGATAGTGGGCTGCAGACATCGCGGCCTCCCACGTCTGGCCTTCTTGGAGCTCACCATCGCTGACGATGCAGAACGTTCGCGTATCGCGACCTGCCATGCGGTCACCGAGTGCGAGTCCCACGGCCTGGGACAGTCCCTGACCGAGTGAGCCACCCGTGATCGGGAATCCCGGGAGCCCCGACAGCGGGCTCTCCTCAATGCGCGACCCGTCCTGCCCGTATGTGCGCAACTCCTCTTCGGTGAAGACGCCGAGCTCGCCGAGGGCGGAGTACACCGCGATCGCACTGTGCCCCGTGGACAGCACGACCCGATCGCTCAGGGCCTCCCCTTCGCGGCGTAGTGCATCGAAGTAGAGGACCGCCATGATGTCGGCGAGGGCAAGTCCCTGACCGGCGTACCCGCGTCCCCGCCCACGGCACATCTCTATGCATCTGCGCCGCAGTGACGTCGCGATCGCCGCCAATTCCTGATCGGTCTTCACGAGGCACCTGCCTCGCGGGTGATGGCGAGGGCCAGGGAGTCGGTGTCGAGGCCGAGTCCGGACCGGACGTGGTCGAGGGAGCCGGCAGGCGCCCACACATCCGGCACACCATGGGCGACGACGCGGGTCGACGTTCCCGCGCGGGCCAGTGCTGAGGACACTGCGTCAGCGAGTCCTCCGACGGTCGAGTGGTTTTCGATGACGTGCACAACGGGAAAGCCCTCGACAGCAGACAGGATGAGTTCATCGTCGAAGGGCTTCAGCGTCGGGGCGTGGATGACGGTCGATTCGATGCCGCGTTGCGATGCCGCGTCCGCTGCGTCGAGGGCCCAGGAGGTTCCGAGACCGGTCCCGATGACGAGTGCATCTGCCCCCGTGCGTACGGTCCTCGCCTTTCCAATGTGGAACTCACCCGGTGGGAAGCGCCGCTCTACGAGCCCGCGCAATCCACGGAGGTAGATGGGGCCGTGGTGGGCTGCCGCCGCGTGCAGCGACGATGCGACTTCGGTTGCGTCGGCCGGATCGATGACGGTCATCCCGGGAATCGCGCGCATCAGTGCGAGATCATCCGTGGCCTGGTGGGTCGCGCGGAACGGGGTCGTGATGCCAGGGAGGAACGCCACGACGATGGCGTGCACATCGCCTGTAGCGAGGGCCATCGCCACCTGGTCGTACGCCCGGCGGGTGGCGAACACCCCGTAGGTCACGGCGATCGGGAGGAATCCGGCGCGGGCCAGGCCTCCGGCGATGCCCATCATGTTGGCCTCGGCCATGCCCACCTGGATGAACCGGTCGGGATAGGCGGTAGCGAAGGGCCGGAGGTCGGTGTAGTTGCTGAGGTCGGCGCTGAGCACCACGACATCGGGGCGCCGAGCGGCCAGTTCAACGAGGGCATCGGCGAAGGGCGCCTGGACCGGTTCTGTTGCGGCAAGGAGCGTGGAGGACTCCACGGAGGATAAACCTGTCATACAGGTGAAACTATCGGCCACGCCCCGGGCTGTCAAGGGGATGTGACTCGTGGCAGTAGGAGACCAGCGGTCGCTGAGGGTCCTACTCAACCGCAGCAGCACCCTTGTGGTTCTGGCCTCGCGCGACACCAGTCCTACTCGGTCACATGTCGCGATAGGAGTCCCAGTCGGCCCCGGCGGTCAGGCCGCCGTCGATAACCAGGGACTGCCCCGTCATCCATGATGAGGCGTCACTGGCAAGGAAGATCACTGCGCCCACGAGTTCGTTGGGACTTCCAAGCCGACCCATCGGTGTGACGTGGTTGAACCACCGCTGCCGGTGATCCTCGCCCCACAGGGGCTTGGTGAACTCGGTCTGGATGACGAACGGCTCCAAGCAGTTCACCCGCACGCCGTCGAGAGCCCATTCGCGAGCGCAGCTGCGCGTAAGCGAGGTGACACCCGCCTTCGTTGCGGCGTACACCGAGATCGTTGTGAAGCTGAAGCGCGCGCTGAGCGAGCTCAGGTTGACGATGCTGCCGCCGCCGGCAGTCTTCATGATGGTGTGCGCCGCCTGGCTGGCGAAGTACAGGGCGCGGAGGTTAACCGCCACGATGGCGTCGAAGTCGTCGGGAGTGACGTCGTCGATGGGCTTGCGGCGATTGATCCCCGCGCTGTTTATGAGCACATCGAGGCCGTCGAGCGTTGCCTGGGCGGCGTGAACGACATCGCCCGCCGTGTCGGCATCTGACAGGTCGGCGACTAGCGACTGGGCGTAACCTCCGGCCGCGGTGATCGACTCCTGCAGAGGAGCAAGCCTGTCGGAGCTGATGTCCTGGACGACCAAGCGCGCACCCCTGGCGGCGAGTGCCTGGGCGATCGTGGAGCCGATGGCTCCCCCCGCCCCGGTGATGAGGACGGCTCGTCCGTCGAGATCGAACAGGGGGTCGGTCACGCGGTCCTCCTGGGCAGGTCGATGACGCTGAGGCTCATCGGGTCAGCCTCGATCGTGGCAGAGATCGCTCCTTCGAGCACGACTGTCTGCGCGTCTGCCGATAGGTTGGCGATGAAGACACGCATGCCGGATGGGCCACTCACCACGAGCGCGTCGGCCTCCTCAGGCCGATCCGAACGCGATGGAAGCAGGTGGCCGTAGCCGACGAGATCACGCAGCAATGAGTAGACGGGGAACTCCTCGCCCGAATACGAGAGGAATGCCGCGGGGTCCACGGGCCCGGAGTCGCGTTCGCGAAGGCCGCGCCAGCCGAGCGCCTCGAAGTAGGTGACGCTGTCGATCGTGCCCGCCTGCGTCAGGCCGCGCAGCGATAGGGCAGTCCAGACCGCCCCGAGCCACGTGCGCTGCCGGGCGTCGACCGACGACGGCAGTGCCGTGTTGCTGGGATCAGCGGTGGGATCCGTCGCATCTGGGTTGTAGCGCGGGCGAAGGCTGACCGGCCCGACCGCGATCCGCGCGGGGTTCGCCACGCGCTGCGCGTTGCGGGCAATGACCTCCTGGCTCGCTGTGTTCTGCAGGATCGAGCGGTCGTCAGACGCATGAACCTGGGGGTTGAGGGTGAAGGCAACCCACGAGGAATCGCGGGTGTCCGGCGGCTGACGGTTGAGTTCGGTGAAGTACATGTCCGTCCCTACGCACCACGGGAGGTCAGCTCCCAATGCTTCCCGCGCGGTGGAGAGTGATGCCGCGGACGTCACCTTGTCGGCCGTTCTGACGACCATCCAGGAGTCGGCGAAGGGGGCGACCGCGCTCACTGCCCCGCGCAATGACGCGTAATCATTGATATCAGTAAGTCGCACGCGCAGGCGAGTGCCCGTCGCCTGCGCGACGTCGACAGCCTGGCGCAGCGTCTCGGCTGCGTTCGCATCGCCGGCGACGGTGACCATCAGGTGGTCAAGGTGGAGAGCTCGCACGGCGAGGATCTCGGCATCGGTCCACGGTAGGTCGGTGACCTGGGTGCCGATCGCGGGGAGGGCGACCTCATCCCCGGAGACCGTCACCGTTACGAGGCTGGGTGGCTCGCCGGGCGCAGGCATCTCGCCGCGAAGGGAGACCGTGACCGACTGCGCTATCCCCTCGCCCGGCCGCACCTCGGCCGGGAAGGGCAACGAAATGGGCGTGCAGTAGGTCTTGTAGGAGGCGTCGCTCCAGTTGCGATGGTCTTCTGTCTCGAAAACCTCTCCATGGAAGGCGACTCTCACGAGAGATCCCGGCGTTCCGGGGTACTCCATGGCACGGACATCTCGGAAGGGCTGATGCGGAGAGATCTCGGCGGGGAAGGCAGATGGAGTCACGCTGCCATCGGGGGCCATGATCGTGCATGCGCGCCCGGCAAAGCCCTCCATGGGATGCAGGACGCACAGGCCAAGGCGATTGCGCAGGAACGGCGCGGCGGTGGCGCCGTCGAAGGTGTACCGCAGGGTGCCGTCGGCGGCGCCGGTGATCTCGGCCGACCACGTGAAGGGTGACGCATCGAATGTGCCTCGCGCGCGGAGCGCGATGTCGAAGCCATCGTCATGTGACTCGATGGTCTCGTCCTCGATGATCCACGGCCGCGCGGTCCAGTTGCGGTCCTGGAAGACGACGTAGATGCGCCGGACGATCTCCAGGCCGCCGAGCCGGATGGCGCGCAGGTCGCCGGAGTCGTAGTCCAGTCGCAAGGGACCAGCGGAGAGGGGGATGACCGTTGTCACGTCGAAGTACCCACCCGAAAGGGCTGGCCCGTGGCGAGGGACTCGTAGGCGCCGAGGGTGAGCTCCATCGTGCGCAGCGTGTCGGCGCCGCTCGTCTCGGGCGTGCGTCCGGTGCGGAGGCAATCGACCCAGTGGCGCTGCAGTGTCACGACGCTGTCTTGAATCCCGTTCCACGGTCGCGACGCCCAGTCGTGCTCCGGGATCCGCAGATCCTCACTGACGACGACGGCACCGATCATCCGCGCCGCGGAGTCGCCGACGTCTACCGCGTGGGACACGACCTGGAGGTGGTAGTCGGGCCCGAGGGTGATGACGCCCCTGGTGCCCTCGATCGTGACGAAGGCTTGCGGGTAGGTCGAGTGATCCGAGAGGGTCTCATAGCTCGCGTCGGCAATTGCGGTGGCGCCGGACATGCGCATCATCACCGTGGCGACATCCTCGCCGATGATGCGCGGATTCACCTTGAGGGCCTCGGCGTAAAGCGACTCGGGCTCACCGATGAAGAAGCGGGCCAGGTCAAACAGATGCACCACGACGTCGACGATGATCATGCGCTCGCTGTCGAGCAGCCACGGCTGCGGCGTGTAGCAGTCATGGAAGCTGCGGAAACTGAATCGGCCGAAGAACGGTCGCCCGATCGTGCCGGCGTCGAGCACCTCCTTGACGCGTCGCATCGGGTATTGGAACCGGAAGTTCTCATGCACCATGAAGGGCAGGCCCTTGGCCTCCATGGCGGCGACCATCGCCCGCGCGTCGGCTAGGTCCCAGGCCAGGGGCTTCTGGCAAATCGCAGGCACCCCGTGCTCCGCAGCGAGGAACACCATCTGCGGGTGGGTGGGGGGCGTCGTGACGATGTCGACGAAGTCCAGTTCCTCGTTGGCGAAGAGCTCGCCAGCGTCGACGTATGGCCGGCCACCAAAGACGTCCGCGGCCGCAGCCAGCCGCTCGGGATCAATGTCGCAGACGGCGACGAGTTCAACGTCGGGAATCTCCGCCCACGCGTGTAGGTGGTTCTGCGCGAAGAATCCTGTGCCGATGACGGCAAAGCGATACGGGCGGCTCACAGTTCGATCGGCCTCGTTGGATCATTGATCCACTCGCTCCACGAACCGACATACATCCGAGAGCCCGGCAGGCCGGCGATGGTCATGGCCAGCACGTTCTGCGCAGCCGTGATGCCCGAGCCGCAGTAGAAAATGATGTCCTGGGGAGCCTGATTGCCGATGAGAGATTTGTAGTGTGCGCTCAGTTCGTCGGGGGAGCGAAAGCGCTTGTCCGGTGCCAAGGTCTGGGCGCGATCTGCCAGCCCCGCTCCTGCGATGTGGCCGCGCACTGGATCGTGGTAAACGCCTCTGCCGTGGTAGCCCTCCTCCCCGCGAGAGTCGAAGACGCACGTGTGAGCCTTCTGCCTAGCGAGGGCAACTTCGTCGACCTCGGCGAGGAGGTCGGGGCGCACTCGCGCGGTAAAAGTTGTAGGCGCGGGGGTTCGCACACCATTGTGGCCCGGCGGGTCGGCTAAGCCTTCTCTCTCGGACTGAATCGGGGCGCCAGACTCGGCCCAGGCCTGCCATCCGCCATCAAGCACGGCGACGCGGTCGTGGCCCATCCAGCGCAGCATGAGCCACACACGCGCGGCCGACATCAGTCCACCATCGGCGTCGTAGGCGACCACCTGTGCCGAGTCGTCGATGCCCCACTCACCAAGCTGACGCGCGAACGCGTCGGGGTCTGGGAAGGGACGCCTCCCGGTGACCCCCGGCACGATCTTCCCGGACAGGTGGGTTGCGGTGTTCGCGTACGTCGCTCCCGGGATGTGGCCCTCGTTGTACGCGCGGCCGCCCCACTCCTCGTCGTCGAGCGAGAAGCGAGCGTCGAGGATGACCAGGCCCGGGGAGCCGAGTTCGGCGCGCAACTCGTCGACCGTCACGAGGGTGGAGGCGTCCACACCGGCATCCTGCCAAGGGGTGCGGCCCCTCACGTCGAAGGGTGGGGCGGGCCCGATAGACCCGTTGAAGCAGGTCCGCTATCCTCAGCCCGTGGCACACATCGTCGTAGTTATGGAGCGCGCAGGCTGACACCACGCATGCGCGCACCCTCCGACACCCAGATGGGTCGGGGGGTTTCTCATTCTTACGGACGAAGCAGGGCAGACGGCGATCGCAGGGAGGGCACGATGAGCGAGCAGATCACGGGTGCGCAGAGCCTGGTCAAGGCGTTGGAGGCCGCCGACGTCGATGTCGTTTTCGGTATTCCCGGCGGAGCCATCCTCCCGGCATACGACCCGCTGATGGATTCGACCAAGGTGCGCCACATCCTGGTGCGGCATGAGCAGGCCGCCGGTCACGCGGCCGAGGGGTACGCATCCGCCACCGGTCGGGTTGGCGTGTGCATGGCCACGAGCGGCCCCGGGGCGACGAACCTGGTGACCCCGATCGCCGACGCCCACATGGACTCCGTTCCGATGGTGGCCATCACGGGCCAGGTGCCGAGTGCGGCGATCGGAACCGACGCATTCCAGGAAGCCGACATCCGCGGCATCACAATGCCGATCACCAAGCACAACTATCTGGTGACCAACCCCGACGAAATTCCGCGCGCCATTGCCGAGGCATTCCATCTGGCATCCTCGGGGCGCCCGGGCCCGGTGCTCGTTGATATCTCCAAGGATGCCCTTCAGGCGATGACGCACTTCGCATGGCCGGAGTCCCTCGATCTCCCCGGCTACCACCCTGTGACGCGTCCGCATTCGAAGCAGATCCGCGAGGCAGCTCGGATGATCCTGTCCGCACGCCAGCCGGTTCTCTACGTGGGCGGTGGTGTGATCCGGGCAGGTGCGTCAGGTTCGCTACGCCGGCTCGCCGAACTCACGGGGATCCCGGTCGTGACGACGCTCATGGCCCGCGGGGCATTCCCGGATTCGCATGTGTTGCACCTCGGCATGCCGGGGATGCACGGGACTGTGGCGGCGGTGGGGGCACTCCAGAAGTCCGATCTGCTCATCACGCTCGGTGCCCGCTTTGATGACCGGGTGACGGGCAAGTTGTCGACCTTCGCGCCGAACGCTGCGGTGATCCACGCTGACATCGATCCGGCCGAGATTGGCAAGAACCGGGTGGCCGACATCCCGATCGTGGGCGATGTCGCGGAGGTCATCCCAGAGCTGATCACTGCCATCGAAGCGGAGATGGGTTCGGGCACGACTCCCGACTACGCGGCGTGGTGGGCACAACTGAATCGACTGCGTGACACCTACCCCCTGGGCTACGACCTGCCGTCAGACGGGTCGCTGTCTCCGCAGTATGTGATCCAGCGCCTTGGGGAGATCTCAGGACCGGACTCGATCTTCACGGCCGGTGTGGGCCAGCACCAGATGTGGGCGGCGCAGTACATCACGTACGAGCACCCGGCCACATGGTTGAACTCCGGTGGACTGGGAACGATGGGCTACGCGGTTCCCGCGGCGATGGGGGCGAAGGTGGGTCGTCCCGACGCGACGGTCTGGGCCGTGGACGGCGACGGGTGCTTCCAGATGACCAACCAGGAACTCGCCACGTGCACCATCAACGAGATCCCGATCAAGGTGGCGCTCATCAACAACGAGAGCCTGGGCATGGTCCGCCAATGGCAGACGCTCTTCTACAACGAGCGCTATTCGAATACGGACCTGCACTCGCATCGGTTCCCGGACTTCGTCAAGTTGGCGGAGGCCTACGGCTGCTACGGATTGCAGTGCGAGAAGGCCGAGGATGTCGATTCCGTCATCGAACGGGCGCTGTCACTCAACGACGCCCCCGTGGTGATCGACTTCCGCGTGCACAAGGACGCCATGGTGTGGCCGATGGTGGCGGCGGGGACGAGCAATGACGACATCATGGTGGCCAGAGCCATGGCACCCGAGTGGGGGAGTGACGACTGATGTCCCGAAGCACCCTGTCCGTGTTGGTGGAAGACAAGCCCGGCGTCCTCGCTCGGGTTGCGAGTCTGTTCTCGCGTCGAGGGTTCAACATCGAGTCCCTCGCCGTGGGGCCGACGGAAATCCCCGATGTGTCCCGAATGACCATCGTCGTCAATGTTGCCGACCTGCCCCTCGAGCAGGTGACAAAGCAACTCAACAAGCTCATCAACGTCCTCAAGATCGTCGAGTTGGAGCCGGACTCGAGTGTTCAGCGAGAGATCATGCTCGTGAAGGTGAAGGCCGATCTCGACACGCGCTCACACATCCTTGAGACTGTGCAGCTCTTCCGCGCCAAGGTGGTCGATGTCGCGAACGATGCCGTCACGATCGAAGCCACGGGCGCACACGACAAGCTGGAGGCGCTCCTGCGGGTTCTGGAGCCGTTCGGGATCAAGGAGTTGGTGAAGTCGGGGCTCGTCGCCATGGGGCGCGGTCCTCGCTCGATCTCGGACCGGTCCCTACGTCCCGTGGATCGCACCACCTGACGCTCGCGATAGCCTGCGAACACATCGAATCGAGGAGAGACCGTGGCCCAGTTGTTCTATGAAACCGATGCCGACCTTTCGATCATCCGGAATCGCGTGGTCGCGATCATGGGTTTCGGAAGCCAGGGTCACGCCCACGCACTGAGCCTGCGCGACTCCGGTGTCGACGTCCGGGTCGGACTCAAGGAGGGGTCCAAGAGCCGAGCCAAGGCCGAGGAGGCGGGCCTGCGCGTCGTCGATCCGGCGACCGCTGCGGCCGAGGCCGACGTGATCATGATCCTCGTCCCGGATCCGCTGCAGGAGCACCTCTACAAGGAGTCCATCGAGCCGAACCTCCAGGAGGGTGACGCGCTCTTCTTCGCCCACGGCTTCAACATCCGCTTCGGCTACATCAAGCCGCCAGCATTCGTGGACGTGTGCATGGTGGCTCCGAAGGGACCCGGGCACCTGGTCCGTCGCGAGTATGAGGGGGGTCGCGGGGTTCCCGTGATCGTTGCGGTGGAGCAGGACGCCACGGGAGGCGCCTGGCCACTCGCGCTCAGCTACGCGGCGGCGATCGGTGGTCTCCGTGCGGGGGGCATCAAGACCACCTTCACCGAGGAGACCGAGACCGACCTCTTCGGCGAGCAGGCGGTGCTGTGCGGTGGCGCGAGCCAGCTCGTGATGTACGGATTCGAGACCCTGGTCGAGGCGGGTTACCAGCCCGAGGTCGCCTACTTCGAGTGCCTGCACGAGTTGAAGTTGATCGTCGACTTGATGTACGAGGGTGGCATCGCCAAGCAGCGCTGGAGTGTTTCGGACACCGCCGAGTACGGGGACTACGTCTCCGGACCGCGCGTGATCGACCCGAGTGTCAAGGAGAACATGAAGGCTGTCCTCGCGGACGTCCAGAACGGCACCTTCGCGGAGCGGTTCATCAAGGATCAGCGGAGTGGCGCAGCGGAGTTCCAGGAACTCCGCGCCAAGGGTGAGAAGCACCCGATCGAGGCGGTCGGCCGTGAGCTGCGCAAGATGATGAGCTGGGTCAAGAAGTCCGATGACGATTACGTCGAGGGCACAGCAGCACGCTGATCGTGAGATGAGTCGATCCGAGGACCGCACGAAACTGTGCGTCTCGTGTGGTCGGGAGATGGCGTGGCGGAAGTCCTGGGCTCGGAACTGGGACGCGGTCCGCTATTGCTCGGACGCGTGCCGGCGGCACGGAGTCTCCGGAGCCGATCGCGAGTTGGAGGGGTTGATCCTCTCCATGCTCGCCTCACGCCCGCGAGCTGCGACCCTGTGTCCCAGTGAGGTGGCGTGCCAGATGTCCGCGGACTGGCGTCCGCTGATGGAGCCGGTGCGACGTGCGGCGCGCAGACTGGTCGCCGAGGGGCGAGTCGAGATCTGTCAGGGGGGTCGCGTGGTCGATCCGTCGCGCGCCCGTGGACCGATACGGATCCGGCTTGTCACCTGACGTGCTCCGTGCCCCCGCCCTCGACCGCGACGAGGTCATGCGCTGGGTGGAGCGACACCTCGCTCCCGTCCTTCGTGGACCTGTGGTTGCCAGCCCCCTGATCGGTGGGCAGGGCGCTGCGGACTCGGCACTCGCGCGGCTCGACATCAGTGGCTACGCCCATCGACGTAACGAGGTGTACCCACGGGAACGACGCGGTGCCTCGGGCCTCTCGCCCTTCATCCGACATGGACTGCTCTCCCTGCCCCGTGTCTGGCGGGAGGTGGATGGTCCGCCGCAGGATCGTGCGAAGTTCCGCGATGAGTTGCTGTGGCAGGAGTACGCGCGCCATCTCTACGCGCGTCTCGGTGCGGCCACGCGCCACTCGCTGCGCTTCGCGGTGCCGGAGTACTCCGATCAGGACGGACCAGGACGTTGGGGCGCTGAGGGGTTGTGCGTCGATGAGTCCCTGCGCGAACTCCGGGAGACTGGGTGGATCACCAACCAGCAACGGATGTGGTTGGCGTCGCATTGGACGGTTCGCGAGGGTCACGGCTGGCGAGTGGGGGAGGACGACTTCTTCCGTTCCCTCCTCGACGGATCCCGCGCCGCCAACCGACTCGGGTGGCAGTGGACGGTGGGTGCACTGACGGGCAAGCCCTACGGGTTTAGCCGGTGGCAGGTCACCACTCGGGCACCCGGGTTGTGCGATCGGTGCCACCTTCGGGCGAACTGTCCGATCGAGGAGTGGCCCGAGGCCGGTGAGCCGGAACCGCGCACCGTGGTCGACCCGTTGATGCGACGTGACCCGGATCCCGAGCTCACCGGTGGCCCGCGGGATGCGCAGGTCACCGCCGAGCCGGAGCTCGTATGGCTCACCGCCGAGAGTCTGGGAGACGGTGACCCGGCCCTGGCGGCGCACCCCGATGTGCCCGCGGTGTTCGTCTTCGACCGGGCCTTGCTCACTCACCTGCGTCTGTCGCCATCGAGACTCGTATTCCTCACCGAGTGTCTCGCCGACCTTGCTGAGCGTCGAGACCTGCGCGTGTACCTGGACGAGCCGAGGGCTGTCTTGGAGGGGAGACGGATCGCGTGCACCTTCACCCCCGTCCCGGGATGGCGTCGCCGTTCCATGGGGATGGACATCGTGGCCCTGCATCCGTGGCCGTGGTTGCGGAAGGTTGGCGCAGGGCCGCTGACGTCATTCTCGGCGTGGCAGACCTCGTCCCGCGGATCTGGGCGCGGGCGAAGCCGCCGCTAAGATCGCGCGGTGACCAAGCCGCGCGTGTTGATCGCTGAGGAACTCTCACCTGCGACCGTCGAGGCACTCGGTCCCGATTTCGAGATCGTCCATTGCGACGGTGCTGATCGTGCAGCCTTGCTCGCCGCGATCTCCGACGTCGACGCGATCCTCGTTCGTTCGGCAACACAGGTGGATGCCGAGGCGATCGCGGCTGCCCCGCGGCTGAAGGTCGTGGCCCGCGCCGGCGTTGGCTTGGACAACGTCGATGTCAAGGCGGCCACCCAGGCAGGTGTCATGGTGGTCAACGCCCCGACGTCAAACATCGTGAGTGCCGCAGAACTTGCCGTGGGGCTGCTGCTCGCCAGCGCCCGCAACATCGTCCCCGCCAACTCGGCCCTGCACAAAGGCGAGTGGACGCGCTCCAAGTACACCGGCGTGGAGCTCGCGGACAAGACCGTGGGAATCGTCGGGCTCGGTCGCATCGGGATTCTCGTCGCGCAGCGTCTATCCGCGTTTGGTGTGCGGTTGGTCGCCTACGACCCCTATGTTCAGCCCGCCCGCGCTGCGCAACTCGGCGTCCGGATGATGCCCCTGGATGAACTCCTGGCGGAGTCGGACTTCATCACGGTGCACCTGCCGAAGACACCCGAGACCGTGGGATTGATCGGGGAGGATGCGCTCCGCAAGGTGAAGCCGAGCGTTCGCATCATCAACGCGGCCCGTGGCGGGATCGTCGATGAGGATGCGCTGTATCGGGCGATCTCGGAAGGGCGCGTCGCCGGTGCCGGCCTCGACGTCTACGCGAAGGAACCCTGCACCGATTCACCGTTGTTCACCCTCGAGTCCGTCGTCGCGACCCCCCATCTGGGTGCCTCGACGGACGAGGCGCAGGAAAAGGCGGGCATCGCGGTGGCGCGCTCCGTGCGTTTGGCGTTGGCGGGGGAGCTGGTCCCGGATGCCGTGAACGTGCAGGGCGGCCAACTCGCCGCCCCAATCCGCCCCCTCGTCCCGCTGGCCGAGAAGGTCGGCCAGATCGCAAGTTCGCTCGCCTCGGATGCAGTCGAACGCGTGGACGTGGAGGTTCTCGGCGATGTCATCGAGCACGATGTCCGCGTTCTAGAGCTCTCCGCACTAAAGGGTGTCTTCCAGATCCTCGTGCACGATCCGGTCTCCTTCGTCAATGCCCCGGTACTGGCCGAGCAGCGGGGGGTGGAAGTCGCGCTCACCACCGAAGCCGATTCCGGGGATCACCGCTGTCTGGTGCGCGTCATCCTGACTCTCACGGGCGGCTCGACCGTGTCCATCGCGGGTACGGTCACGGGCTCAAGGAACGTCTCCAAGGTCGTCGAAATCGATGGGTTCGATGTGGACGTTCCGATCAGCGATCACCTCGCGATATTCCGGTATCACGACCGCCCGGGTGTCGTCGGTGTCGTGGGACGCATCCTCGGCGAGGCGGGAGTCAACATCGGGAGCATGCAGGTGAGCCGCGACGACACCGGTCACGCGCTCATCGTGCTGAGCGTCGATTCAGCGATACCAACGGAATCCCTCGATGCCATCACGTCCCATATTGACGCCCATTCCGGTCGTGCCGTCGCCTTGGTGTGAGGTCACCGCACGGCCCGATTCACCGCACTAATGATCGCCTTCAGTGACGACGTCGTGATCGAGGGATCGATGCCGACACCCCACAACACCTTTCCGTCGACGGTGCACTCGAGGTAGGAAGCTGCTGTTGCATCGCCACCCGCGCTCATCGCGTGTTCGGCGTAGTCGAGTACCCGAACGTCGATGCCATGGGACCCCAATGCCGCGCAGAAGGCAGCGATCGGTCCATTGCCGACCCCGTTAAGCGCCACCTCAGCACCGCCGTCGAGCAGCACCACGTCGACCGTGGTGTCGCCATCCACGGCGCTGTCCTGCTTGACCGACTTGAGCGCGAACCGACCCCATGGTGCCTTGGGGTCCGGCAGGTACTCCGCGGAGAAGGTCGACCACATGTCCTCGGGCGTTACCTCCCCGCCCTCGTTGTCTGTGACGTTCTGAATGACCTGTGAGAACTCGATCTGGAGGCGCCGTGGGAGTTCGAGGCTGTGTTCCGTGCGCATGATGTAGGCGACCCCGCCCTTGCCGGACTGGCTGTTGACCCGGATGACCGCCTCATAGGTGCGGCCGACGTCCTTGGGGTCGATGGGCAGGTAGGGGACTTCCCACCGGAAGTCGTCCACGGGCGCACCGGCAGCCGCCGCATCGACTTCCATCGCGCGGAATCCCTTGTTGATTGCGTCCTGATGGGAACCCGAGAACGCTGTGTAGACGAGATCGCCACCGTATGGGTGACGCTCGTGCACAGGGATCTGGTTGCAGTACTCCACGGTCCGCCGGATGCCGTCGATATCGCGGAAGTCGATCTGGGGATCGATCCCCTGACTGAACAGATTCATTCCCAGGGTGACGAGGCAGACGTTGCCCGTACGTTCACCATTGCCGAAGAGGCACCCTTCGATACGGTCCGCACCGGCCATGTATCCGAGTTCCGCGGCGGCAACCGCTGTCCCGCGGTCGTTGTGCGGGTGCAGGGACAGCACGACGGAGTTTCGGCGCGCAAGATTGCGGTGCATCCACTCGATCGAGTCCGCGTAGACGTTGGGCGTAGCCATCTCCACGGTGGCCGGGAGATTGAGAATCACCTTGCGGTCCGGAGTCGGCTGCCAGACGTCGGTGACCGCGTTGCAGACATCACGTGCGAATTCGAGTTCGGTACCGGTGTAGGACTCGGGGGAGTATTCGAAGTAGATCTCGGTGTCGCCCGCCATCTCGTCGGCGAACTTCTGGCACAGCTGTGCGCCATGGACGGCGATGTCGCGGATGCCATCCATGTCGAGTCCAAACACCACGCGACGCTGCAGGGTGGACGTCGAGTTGTAGAGGTGCACGATGGCCTGCTTGGAGCCTCGCACGGATTCGAAGGTGCGCTCGATCAGGTGCTCGCGCGACTGGGTCAGGACCTGGATCACCACATCGTCGGGGATCAGGTCCTCTTCGATGATCTGGCGGACGAAGTCGAAGTCCGTCTGGGATGCGGAGGGGAAGCCCACCTCGATCTCCTTGTAGCCCATCGAGACGAGGAGTTGGAACATCCGCAGCTTGCGCGAGGGGGTCATCGGGTCGATGAGTGCCTGGTTCCCATCGCGCAGGTCAACGGCGCACCAGCGCGGTGCCTGGGTGATCACCGCCGAGGGCCAGGTGCGGTCGGGAAGGTCGATCGGGGTGAACGGGCGGTAGCGCTGGAATGCCATGGGGGACGGCTTCTGCGCCGTCCGTGTCACGTAGTTCTGGGGGGTGTCGCTCATGTCTGCTCCTCGTCGTTGGCCGGAACCGGCCACGCAGCACTCCCGCGACGAGGAGGCCGGGTGTCTAGGCCTCGCCGCGGCTGCGAAGGAGCA